>Ga0247840_10003594_pt1 | contig 25917 bp, 23 predicted proteins | sample LaCruzMarch2015__FD_192404 | JGI IMG/M metagenome (GOLD analysis project Ga0247840, IMG submission 192404) | Freshwater microbial communities from meromictic Lake La Cruz, Castile-La Mancha, Spain - LaCruzMarch2015_17m | ecosystem: Environmental > Aquatic > Freshwater > Lake | place: Spain...
CCATATTCCCTGCGACAAAAAACCCGCCATTCGTTGCCTCGGTGCGCCATTGTGCCGGATTGCCGGCAACCGGAAGTAGATTCCCAGTCACCACGCGCCAATCACCGGAGACCAAATTGGAGCAAGTGTAAATTTCCACACGATCCATAAAATTTTCGGACGCATGAACCGTGACATTCAGACCGTTTCTTTCAACATCACCTCGAATGAGCAGATCGTCGGCACAAACGCCCTCCACGACAAAAAATCCTACAACGGCAACACCTGACCCAAAAATTACCGTCTTTCTTATTATTCCCTCTGTCATCGCGCCGAACCTTTACTTCTTCTGCCAACCAACAACTAATCTGTGTTATTTGTGCTGTTCTTTTTTTGTTTATACTTTTTTGCTTTGTCTTGTAAAGATTTAAGTCAGGCGCTTCAATTTGCTGTCCGCTTAGATAAACATCATTCGCAGATGCACCGTATCGGCCTAAAACTGCGCCTTAACTTTGCCGGGGAAGTTTATTTTAAAAGCATGGCGGTACGGTTAGAATCCGCCATCAATGAACATTGGATTTTCAGCTTTTGTGATGCAGGGCGGCCGCTCCGGCGTCGCTTCCTACATCAGGGAACTGCTCCGGCACCTCCAGCAGGAGGATCCGGTCAGTCATTACGACATTATGATGCCGATGCGCGAAGCCGATCTGATCAGACTGACCGCGCCGAACTTTCAAAAATCCCTTTACTCCGACTTCGTTTCCCGCCCGGTGGTCAATATCGCGTGGCACAACACCGTTCTCCCGATCCTGGGGAAAATCAAAAAGTTCGATCTGCTGCATGTGCCGAGCTACCGGCGGATTCCGCTGGTAAAAACCTGCCCGATTATCGCGACCGTCCACGACGTTGCCACGCTTTCGATGGATGCCAAGTATGACGCTGCGCGAATGTTCTATAACCGCCGGATCGTCCCCTCACAGATTCACAATGCCGACCACATCATCACCGTCAGCCACTATTCCAAGAAAGACATTGTCGAGCGCGTCGGCGTGGCGCCGGAAAAAATCACGGTGCTCTACTCCGGTATCAACCATGAGGTTTTCCGTCCCGTAGAAAAAGCAGCGGCCCGCGCACAGCTCGCCGAAAAGTACCAGCTCAACCAACCTTTCATCATTTACGTTTCCCGGCTGGAGCATCCGGCAAAAAACCATGTCCGACTGATCGAGGCTTTTGAGCAGTTTAAAGGGGAAACAGACAGCCCGCACAAACTGGTATTACCAGGAGCCGACTGGAACGGTGCCGATGTGATTCGCGCACGCGTCGCTACCAGCCCGGTACGCGACGACATTCTCTTCCCTGGGTTTCTTCCGCTGGACGATATGCCTCTTTTCTACAGCGCCTGCGACCTGATGGCGTTTCCGTCGCTCTTCGAGGGATTCGGGTTCCCGATTATCGAAGCGCTCGCCTGCGGTGCGCCGGTGATCTGCTCCAATACCTCTTCAATGCGTGAAATCGCCGGCAGTGTGGTGCCGAAATTTAATCCACACAGCACGGATGAAATTTTCCAATGCCTTAAGAAAACGCTTTCTGAAGGCTGGAGCGAAAATAAACGGCAGAGCGGTCTTGTATATGCGGCAGAGTTTGACTGGAACCGGACGGCAAGGCAGACTCTCGACATCTACGAAAGGACTGCCGGTTTATGAGTCGCGTCGCCGTCATTATGCGATCAAAAAACGAGATGCCCTATCTTCCCGAGGCCATAGCCAGCCTGCGCCGGCAAACCTTTCAGGACATCGAACTGTTCGCGGTAGACTCCGGTTCAACCGACGCGTCTCTTGAAGCTCTACGCACCGCAGTTGACTCTGAACATCTGATCTGTATCCCTTCTGAATCATACCTGCCGGGAAAAGTGCTGAACGATATGTCGGCCCGCACAACTCAGGAGTTCATCGTTTTCCAAAACGCCGACGCGATTTTTCAAACCGACGATGCACTCGAAAAACTGCTTCACCCGCTCTTCACCGGTGAAGCCGACGCCGTAATGAGCGCGCAGGTAACGCGGCCCGATGCAAAGTTCATTGTCACCTACGATTATCTGCGCGCTTACGATCCGGAAAATATCAAAGGAGACAATGCCGATTTTTTTTCCGCTGTCACCTGTGCTTTCCGGCGCGATCTCTGGGAAAAAATAAAGTTTCCTGAAAAAGGGTACGCCGAAGACGTCGCCTGGGCGCATGAATGCCGCACACAGGGCGCCCGCTTTAAACTGGTAACGGATTCCGTGGTAGAGCATTCACACAACTATGCGCTCAAGGAATTGTACCGCAAAAAATTCCGGCACGGGCTGCGGTTTGCGCATACATACAGACGCCGCGCGAATCTGTTTTTCCAAACCGCGGAACTCTTCAAAGAATGGGTGCGGGATTTTCTCTACGCTGTGCGGAAAGGCCGGCTCGATACGATTCCATATAATATCGCCTACCGCGCCGTCATCCACACCGCTATCTACCGCGGACTGAAAGCGGGCTCCCGTGGGTAAATATTCTGTCAAAGGCTCCCCGGCATTCGATGCTCGTATCGATGCAGACATGGAATCTATCGCCAACGCGGTTTACGCCTCGCCTTTTTCCAAACATTGGAAGGCTCTTATACTGCTCGGCGGTTACGGGCGCGGCGAAGGATCCCCGCTAATCGGACCGGATGGTGAGGAACACCCGTTCAACGATTATGATCTGGTCGTTGTGACCAACTCGCTCGATCCGTTGCTGAAGCGTGCGCTGAAAACCATGGAACAGGAACTTTCTGAAAAACTCGGCCTGCCGGTTGATCTATATCCTTACCACGCATCTGCGTTATCAAAATGCGAATTTTCTCTGCTCAATTATGAAATGAAATACGGCCATCGCGTAATCCGCGGCGATAAAAAAATTCTCGAGGCCATGCCGGCCTATCCGCACGATGCCATTCCGCTTTCGGAAGGAACGCGATTACTGATGAACCGCGGCAAGCTGCTGCTCGACATCAAACGCCGGCTGGCACAGCCGGAAATACTGACACACGAAGAAAAAGAGCGCTTTTTGAAGTTCCTTTTCAAAGTCGATCTGGCTTTCGGCGACTGTGCGCTGCTGCTGCGTAAAGCTTACGACCTGTCATATGTCGTAAAGAGGCAGCGGATATCTGAAATCGACCTGTCCGGACTGGATGACTCGCGCACCTTTGCGAGTGCTTATATTCAGGCGATTGATTTTAAAGAGCGCACCGACTTCAAAGCCTTGGCGGGAAACAGCGTCCATCTGCGGTTTATGGAAACCATCCGGCGCTATGAACAGTTTTTACTTTGGTACGAAAGACGACGGCTGAACCGCAGATTCCAGTCGCTGGAAAAATATGCGCATGCGTTCCCGGCGCTTGGGCGGGAAGGTGCTCCGCTGAAAAATGCAGGGCACAATTTACGCACCTTTGGATCGTCTGCGCTCCCGCACTGCTTCAGCCACCCTCGACTGCGGCTTTACGCTGCGCTGCCATTGCTGCTGACAAAGCATGCAGACCGCAATGAAATACGCTGGCTGCTTCATTCCCCGGAGAGTAATCCGGAACAACTGTGTCAGGCCTTCTATGCCCTCCAGCGGAGGTTTTCATGAAGAAACCCAAATTAAGCCTTTTCATTTTCATCGACGCCTTCGGCTGGGAGGTTTCTCAGCGTCATCCGTTTTTCCTTCAGGAATTGATTCGTGACCGTAAAAAAATCGACACCATTCTCGGCTATTCATCAGCGTGCGATCCGTCGATTATTTCAGGGAAACTGCCGTGCGAACACCTGATGTGGTCTTCATTTTATTACGACCAAAAAAGCTCTCCGTTCAAATGGACAAGGATGCTGGCCGTTCTGCCGGACTCTATTTTCCGCCGCGGGCGGGTGCGGCACTATTTAAGCCAATTGATCAAAAAGGCGCTGGGCTTTACCGGCTACTTCCAGCTTTACGGCGTCCCCTTCAAATATCTTCCGCTTTTCAACTATGCCGAGAAAAAACGAATATGGGAACCGGGCGGTCTCTTGCGGGGCGAAACAATTTTCGACGAACTGACAAGACGAGGCATCCCGCATTACGTTCACGACAGCGCCGTGAGCGACGAAACCAAACTGGCGCGGCTTGCCGCCGACATCGAATCACAACGGATTGAGTTCGCTTACTGCTCTCTCGGAAAGCTTGATGCCCTGATGCACGCAGTCGGTACACAGGGTCAGGAAGTAACAGAGCTGATCCACTGGTACGATCAGCAGCTTCGAAAACTGATCACGGAGGCAGAAGAACGGTATGAAGAAGTAGCCTGGTATGTATTCACCGACCACGGTATGCACAACATTACCGAAGGATATGATCTGATCGCCGACATCGAGAGAACCGGCCTGCGCTGGAACCGGGATTATGTCGCATTCTATGATTCAACCATGGCGCGCTTCTGGTTTTTAAACGACGGAGCCCGGCAAAAGATCACCATGCTACTGAACAGTCACCCGAAGGGCCGTACCCTGCCCGTCGCCGAGCTGACACGCGAAGGGGTGTATTTCCCCGATTGTATGTACGGCGAGCTGATTTTCCTGATGAATTCCTGTATTCAGATAGTTCCCAGCTTTATGGGTGTAAAACAAATCAAAGGAATGCACGGCTATCACCCCAAGGATGCGGATTCCGCCGCGTCCATCTGTTCCAACCGGGAACTGCCGGCAGGCTTGACAAAGATACATCAAATCTATCATCTAATGTGCAAGGAGCTTGGTTTTAGTGAACGATAAACCTCAAGAGTTTGCCGCGAAGGAAAAAGACGCTGTTCTCATCGTAGACGATGACGCGTTCATGCTCAAAGTGCTCTACCGGGTACTGCAGAAAGAATATACCATTTATCAGGCAGAGTCGTCCGAAGAGGCCGTTGAAGTGTTGCGCGGACGCCAGGTTAAAGCCATTTTATGCGACCACATTCTTCCGGGTCAGAGCGGACTTGATTTTCTGGTCTCGTTAAAGCAGAGGAATTCTCAAGTCAAAAGCGTTCTTTTCAGCGCGGCGCTCGAAACCGAACTGTTTATCAAGGCCATTAACGAGGGACAGATATTCCGTTTCGTCAAAAAACCGGCGTCGCCGACTGATATCCAGCAGGCCGTACGCGAAGCCGTACGCCAGTACGACATTGAAACACTTCAGCAGGTGCTGCTGCGTGATCAAAAAGATATCGACAAACAGGTCTACAGCGCGCCCTACTGGCTCTACCGCTTACGTGTTATTGCTCAGCAGTCCTTCCGCTACGGCGCACCGCTCTTCGGAAACATTCTTGCCCTGATGCTCGCACTGGGCGTTCTCGCCTTGAGCGTCGGCATCTGCATCATGCTTATCATCTATTTCGTCAAAAGCTACCTTGGAATCGACATCTTCAGCCAAACCCATTTTCTCCGCTGACCGACCATTCGGTAGTAGATATGCAAAAAGGCTCCCTTTTCAGGGAGCCTTTTCTGTCGTGATGCGCTGATATAAATCACATCATGAACAGCATTTCGGCGTAAGAAGGAATCGGCCAGTATTCTTTCGGCACAACCTTCTCAAGTGCATCGACCGATGTCCGGACTTTCGCCATACCGGCGATCAGTTTCGCGGCGCCGTGTGCTTTTTCAAGCACGGCAATAGCGCTGAACAGCGATTCGGTTTCATCACAAATCGCCTTAAGCATTGTCTGTGCGCCGGTTGTTTTCCCTTTGCAGGCTTTTACGGTTTCAACCGTGGCAGCCAGCTCGCCCTGCGCGGCCATTACCGCCGGAACAATCATGGTCTTGGCCATGGTGAGTACAACACCGGCTTCGATTTCGACGACTTTTTCGTAAGTTTCCTTGTATATCTCGTAACGGGAGTGAAGTTCCTTCTCCGTCAATACGCCGTACTTCTTGAACAGCTTAGCCGCTTTCGGTGTCGTGAACGCTTCCAGTGCCTCAGGCGTTTTTTTAACATTCGGCAGTCCGCGCTTCGCAGCTTCAGCCGCCCACGCGGCGGTATAATTGTCGCCATTGAAAAGAATCCGTTTGTGCTTTTTGATAATACCGGAGAGAACAGCTTGCAACGCTACGTTGAATTTCTTGCCCGCCTTGACGTCCGCTTCGAGTTGCGTGCAAATTTCGTCAAGCGCTTCGCTGACAATCGTGTTGAGAACCACGTTCGATCCGGCACAGCTCTGGTTTGAACCGACCGCACGGAACTCAAATTTATTGCCGGTAAAAGCAAATGGCGAGGTGCGGTTGCGGTCTGTATTACCACGCGGCAACGTGGGCAGCGTGTCCACGCCAAGGTGAATGGCTCCGCCGGCCTTGGAACTCTTGGCCCCGCCTTTTTCAATTTGCTCGATAATGTCTGTAAGCTGATCGCCGAGAAAAATGGAGATAATCGCCGGCGGCGCTTCGTTCGCACCCAGACGGTGATCGTTCCCCGCCGTGGCGACTGTTGCGCGCAACAGATCCGCGTGGGTATCAACCGCTTTGATCAGCGCGCAGATCATGGTCATAAATTTAGCGTTTTCGTGCGGGTTGTCGCCGGGCGAAAGCCAGTTCTTACCATCCGGGCCGCAGAGCGACCAGTTGTTGTGTTTACCGGAACCGTTGACGCCGGCATACGGTTTCTCGTGCAGCAGACAGACAAATCCGTGTCTTTCAGCCGTTTTGCGCATCACTTCCATGGCAATCATGTTGTGGTCAACCGCCAGATTCAGCTCTTCAAATACCGGAGCCATTTCGAACTGAGCCGGAGCAACCTCGTTGTGACGGGTCTTGGAGGGAACACCCATTCGCCAGAGTTCGGCATCCAGTTCTTCCATAAAAGCCAGTACGCGGGTTTTGATGGCCCCGAAATAGTGATCTTCCATCTGCTGGTGTTTCGCCGGACAGCTTCCGAACAGCGTCCGTCCGGTCTGCTGGAGATCGAGCCGCGCATTGTAGAGTTCTGCATCAATCAGGAAATATTCCTGCTCGGCACCAAGTGTTGCAAAAGCCTTCTGTTTCGCTTTGATACCAAAAAGCTTGCCAAGGCGGCAGGCCTGTTCGTTGAGCACCTTCATCGAACGCAGCAACGGAGTTTTTTTATCCAGCGCTTCGCCGTGGTAACCGCAGAACACGGTCGGTATACAGAGCGTGTTGTCTTTAATAAAAGCCGGGCTGCTCGGATCCCATCCGGTATAGCCGCGGGCTTCAAACGTGGCGCGCAATCCCCCAGACGGGAAACTGGATGCATCCGGTTCGCCCTGAATCAGCTCGGCGCCGGAAAATTTACAAACGACCGAACCTTCGCCATCCGGAACTATAAATGAGTCGTGTTTTTCAGCAGTAGAACCGGTCAACGGCTGGAACCAGTGCGTATAGTGAGTAGCTCCTTTAGCAATCGCCCACTCTTTCATGGCCTCAGCTACCTCGGCCGCAATACTTGCATCAAGGTTTTTCCCAGCCTTTATAGTTTCTTCGAGAGATTTTACGGTCGTTTCAGAAAGATGCTCGCGCATGACTTTCATGCTGAATACATTTTCGCCAAACAGGTCAGTCGGGTTAGCCATTTTGTTTCTCCTTATACTTTGTAAATCATTTTTCCCGCCTTGGGGCAGTTAAACGCTCGTTGCTTATTTAGCAAAAAGTGTTCCCAACAAGCCATATCACTTTTAAAAACTGTAATTCATTTAATTTAAATGCGTTACAACGATGATATCATTGCGCCGCAGTTGCTCTGATTAAATACATGATACACTTTTGAATCTATTTTTGTTTTGCAGGTACAAATATGTACCATTTATGCGCGCTCTTCCAATTTCCGTAGTCTTTCATCAAGCCCAGCGACGCGCTCTTTCAGTTTGGGAAGGAGCATTATTCCGGCCTGAGCTTTTTTGAATTTTGCGGCCGGCACGGCAGGGATGCCGATAACGTACGCGCCAGGCTCCACATCTTTGGCCACCGCCGATGTGGCCGCAATAACTGCACCAGCACCAATGTGCAGATGTCCAGCAATACCGGCCTGCCCGGCAATTATGACCTTATTGCCAATATGCGTGCTCCCGGCGACAGCTGACTGTGCGACCAGAACGGAATGATCACCAATAACCACATTGTGAGCAATCTGTACCAGGTTGTCTATTTTGACACCGTTTCCAATGATGGTCTTGCCGAAGCGGGCGCGATCAATTGTTACATTGGCACCGATTTCAACATCGTCGCCAATTTCGACAATACCGGTCTGCATAATTTTGGTTCGCACGCCTTGCCCGTCGACCGAGTAACCGAAACCATCGCTTCCTATAACGGTTCCATTATGCACAATGGCTCGGTTGCCTATGCGCACCTCTTCACGCAAAGATACCTGCGGATAAAGCCAGCAGTCTTCGCCAAGAGTTGCCTTGTAACCCACATAACATTGCGGAGAAATAACCGTTCCGGCACCGATTCTTGCGCCGGATTCAATCACGCACAACGCACCGATAGAAACATTTTTACCGAGCTCTGCATCAGCCGCCACCAAAGCCGTCGGGTGAATTCCAGCAAGCGGCCGGGGGGGCGGCACATAAAAAAGTGCAGCAGCTTTCGCAAAAGCCTCATCGGGATTCTTCGCACGAATCAGCGCGGCCGGACAGGCGCTATTCCAGTTTTCAGATACAATAATAGCAGAAGCTTTTGTAGCGGCAGCTTCAGGTGCATACCGCGGATTTGCAATAAAACTGACATCACCTGCGCCCGCCTCACCAATACCGGCAACACCCCGGATATCCGTGTCGCCATTCCCCTCAAGTTTGCCTCCGGTTTTTTCGGCCACTTCGGAAAGTTTCATGATTTGCCACCGCCCTTCGTGACTTTTTTCTCGGTATTCGTTCCATCATTAAACAAATCGCCTTTATCCATCACATCAGGACGCTTGCTGTTAAGCACGTTAAGGATCGCGTCTGTGATCTCCAAATCCGGATGTGTATAGATAAAGACGCCAATAGCCGCACGGCGCGATGAATTGTCGACCACAGCCTGAAGACCTTCATTTTTCGCATACTCCACGACGGTCTGCCGGATTTCATCCATAATTGTCTGACTCATGCGAGTGACTTGAATTTGCAACTGCTGCTGCCGGCGAGCTGTAAAATCTTCAATTTCCTTCTGTTTAGCCCGCAAGCTGAGCACGCGCTCTTCATACAGCAGCCGCTTGCTATCACGAATTTCTTCGGTAAGCGTAGTGTCACGCGCTTCTTTCTTGAGGGTGTCAACTTCACCATTGAGGGCGGTCATCTCATCCACCATCACCTGCTTCTCTTTTTCAATATCCTGCTGCTGAACCTCGACCTTGGATTTGGCCAGTTGTGTTTTGTAAAACCCGTCAAAAACCCGCTCGAGGTCGATAAAAACAATTTTATCAGCGGCGCTGACCGCACCAGCCATCACAAGAAGGGAGATTCCTATCAGTAATATTTTTTTCATACCAAACATACCCTCCGGTTAAAATGAATACCCCAAAAGAAAACTGAACCGTCCGCCGGCATTTTCGTTCGCCTTATCCGTAATCTGGGGAATCGCGTAATCCAGACGTAAAGGGAACATAGGGAGATCAATGCGTGCGCCGATACCATAACTGGAATTGATATTGGAAGATGAAATATCAAAAGAGGCATCCGAAACCGCACCGATATCATAAAAAACTGCCGCACGGATTTTACTCCAGAGCGGAACGGTATATTCGGCTGTACCATACCAACTGCTAAGTCCGCCAACCGGTTCAGTACCGGTAGCTTTATCGCGCGGGCTGACGTCCCGGTATTTAAAACCGCGAATCGTGCGAGGACCGCCAAGAAAAAGACGGTCAAAAATCGGAACATGGCTTGAACTGCCATAGGCTTCCACCGTGCGAACTTCTCCCTTGAGATTAAACACATGATCGTTCAGCACCGGCCAGAACTGAGAAGACTTGGCTTCCAGCATATAAATACTTTCGTCTCCGGCCAGCGGACCGCCGGAAACTTCAACACCAGCCGAACTGAAATTTCCTTTTGTAGGAATAAAAAACTGGTCGCGTGTATCGCGTGAAATACTGGTTCCAACTGTCGATTTAAGCGTCGACCCCTTATCGTCGGATATCTCTTTAGGTGCGGTCGCAACTACATTATCAACATTGAATTGTTCGAGTGAATAACTGATCGTTCCGCGGGTGAACGGATCTAAAATCGGCTTTGTAAGCGATGTCTTACTTCCCAGTGTCTGCAAGTCGTAAAGATCACTGTAATAACTGGCATTGTGGTAGTAGAGATCCTGACCCAAAGCCAACTTGCGGTCCATAAACCACGGCTCGACAAAAGAAACCTCCAAGTCACTGCGCTTTGTGCCCGCCTGGACCCGCACCTTCATCTTTTGTCCGTCACCAACCGGCGGCCAGCGATTGATGTCAAAGTTGCCGTGCGAAAGCTCAGCAAAGCCGACCAAACTGTCTATACTGGAAAAACCGGCACCAATCAAAAAACTACCCATGGCCTTTTCCTTCACCTTGAAGGTAAGATCGTAGGTGTTGGTTCCGTCCGCCGGAGCGTACGAACTGCTGACCGTTTCAAAATAGCCAAGGTTCTTGAGACGGCTTTCGCTAGTTTCTACTTTTTGTTGATGAAAAAGTTCGCCGGGATAAACCGCAAGCTCGCGGCGCATCACTTCGTCGCGGGTTTTTTCGTTTCCACGAATATCTATCTCGTTGATATTCGCCAACGAACCTTCATGAACACTGAAGCGAACTGAGGCAATCTTTGTTATAGGGTCCGTGCTGATCACCGGAACCACTTCATTCCGAATATAACCGCGGTTGCCGTAATAATGATTCACTGCACTAGCGGACTCATCAATCGCCGCGCGGGAAGCCACAGTTCCTGATTTAATTTTTACCTGTTTTTCAAGTTCGGCTAGGTCATACAAAGTATTCCCGTCAAATCCGATCTCGCCGAGCTGATACTTCACATTTTCCTGCACGTGATAAACCAGCTCCAGATTTCCGTCGCCCAGCCGCTTAAGTTCGGGGCCATCAACCTTCACATCCAGAAATCCGCGATCCTGATAAATCTTGCGGATAGCCGCCATATCCGTTTCTTTCATTTCCGGTTTATAGGCGCCGAACCACGGCGTGATCCACCAGGTCTTTTTCTGCTGCATGACCTTCCGCAAATCCCATGGGTCAAAACGGTCGTCGGATTTCCTGGACGGGAAGATATCGGGCGTAATCCGGCGGAAGAAGCTGTCGCTTGCAATGTGCTCTCCTTCAAAGCTAATTCGCTTTACCCGCAGCTTTTCGCCTTCGCTCACCGTCATCACCAAATCAGCGGCGCCGGTCTTATCGTCTGCCTTAAGCTCCCAACTGATCGCGGCGTCAGGGTATTTGTTTTTCCGGCAATACGCCTCAACCTTGCGGGCTTTTTCACCAATTAACGCCTTGTCAACATAATCGCCCAGCTCAAGTTCGAGTTCCTTTTTTATTTTGCGATTACCGATAGTTTCCGCGCCGGTAATGTCAATTTGACGCAGCCGCAACCGGCTGGCGACCTTGTAAATAAGCGTGTACTTGTCGCCGTCCTGCTCAACCACGGCACGCACGTAAGAAAACCGCTCGGAGCGACGCAGATTATCAACATCGTGAGCGACCGCCGCGTTCAGCTCAACTTCGTTCTCAATCTCCTGCCCGGCACGTAGCGAGGTATAGGCTTGCACAAACGACTCATCCAGCAAGGTCTTCTCAACATTTTCTATGCGGATTTCGCTAAGTACCAGTGCAGAAAAACCGGATACTGCCAATCCGGATGTCAGCAGCAGCAAACCCATGCGTTTTTTCGTTTTTTTCATCATGTCTTTTACTCCGCCGCGCCGTCGACTCCGTGCCGCGTATCGAGATCTTCGAACCGTGTATAATCCTTGAAAAAGTTCATTTTAACTTCACCGGTCGGGCCGTTACGGTGCTTGGCCACATCCACAATCGCCAACGTATCGTCTCCGGAGGCTACATCCGCATCTTTATCTTTGCTGTAATAAAAAGGGCGCTGCAGCAGCAGAACGACGTCGGCATCCTGTTCAATTGCACCCGAGTCGCGCAAGTCGGAAAGCCGCGGTTTCCCGTCGCGGGTACCCTGTTCCGGCGCACGGCTGAGCTGACTGAGAATAAGAACCGGTATATCCAGCTCCTTAGCCATCGCTTTGATGCTGTTCGAAATTGAAGCCGTCTCCTGCTGACGGCCTTCGCGTGAACGGCGCTTGTCGGCCAATAACTGCAAATAGTCGATCACGATCAGATCGACATTATAAATCCGTTTCATCCGGCGGGCGCGGGCACGCAGATCCATAACATCCAGACCGGCGGAATCATCTACAATAATAGATGCGCCGCCCAACTGGTCAGCGGCGGACGACAGCCGGGCATGATCGTCCTTGGAGAAAAATGTTTTCCATGCTTCAACCCCGGCCTTGCTGTAAAGCATACGGCGAACGAGCTGTTCCTGTGACATTTCGAGACTGAACACACCCACGGCATGCTTTTTTTTGCCGCCTCGTCCGAGCGCCGCGTGTTCTACGATATTCATAGCCAGCGAAGTTTTCCCCATCGAGGGGCGCGCGGCCAGAACGATCATGTCGGTTCTATGGAGTCCGCGCAGCTGTTTATCCAGATCGGCAAATCCGGTCGGCACCCCGTCCGCGAGGGTGTTACCCTCCATGATTTGTCCGGCGGTTTTATAAACGACATTTTTCCAATCCTCAGAGGAGGATGTTTTTTTGTCGTTTAATTCAAAAAAAGCCTGCTCCGTGCGACTGAGCAGCTCTTCCGCATCTTCATCCGTATAGCAATGATCAATGGCTTCGGCAGCCTGGCTGATAATGCGCCGCAGCAGATGCTTCTGCTGAACGATATCGATGTAATATTCGGCGTGCGCCGAAGTCGGCGTACTATCAATCAGTCCTTCAAGAAAAACGTAACCGCCGGTCTGATCGAGCCGCCCGCCTTTTTTGAGCTCTTCACCGACGGTCAGCAGATCAATAGCGCGCGCGCCCTGATACATCCCCATAAGCTGCTCAAACAGCAGCCGATGGGCCGGAACATAAAAGGAGTCGGACGACAGCGCCTTCATCGAACAAAGTTCGATGACGCGATTGGATTCGATCAGAGCGGAACCGAGGACGCCACGTTCGGCTTCCTCACTGTAGGGCGGAAGACGACGCCCGCTCTGATCGATAGAACTCATTCTTCAACGATCCATACCTTCAGCACGGTTTTCACCTCGGGATGGAGAGTCACAGTAACATCAAATACGCCAATCTCGTGAAACGGAGCATCCAGCTTGATTTGGCCGCGGTCCAGCGTAAGACCCTGTTCAGCGAGTTTTTCAACAATCTGTGCAACGCCGACTGAACCGAACATTTTGCCGCCTTCAGATGTTTTCACGGCAATCGTGCAGGAAATGTTCTCGAACTTCTTCGCCAGCTCTTCTGCGGCAGTCTGTTCTTTGCGCATCAGCTCCAGACGCTCGATACGCTTCTTCTCAATTTGACGTTTCTTGCCTTCGGTTACTTCCGAGGCCAGTCCGTTAGGAAAAAGGTAATTCCGGGCATAGCCGTCGGCCACGCGCACTACATCGCCTTCAATTCCCAGTCCGGACACCGCATCCATCAATAAAACTTCTACAGCCATTTTCGATTCTCCTCTGTTTGCGCTCTAGCGCAAAAGTCCCATTACACGCGCCTGACGGATAGCCCGCTTGACTTCCCGTTGCTGCTTGGAAGTCACGCCGGTATAACGCTGCGGAAGAATTTTCCCGCGCTCAGTCATAAACTTACGGAGCAATTCCGCGTCCTTGTAATCAATTACGGTGATGCCTTCCAGAAGCCGACCGCCCTTTTCCTCTTTATTTTCAATATATGCCATGATCTATACCTTTCCTTATCAAAATGGAATGTTGTCCTCATCCGCAGCTGGCGCTTCAAAGTCCGTCGGCGGCGGCAGGCTATGCTGAGGTGCGGAGGCCGTTTCAGCTCCGCGCTTAGGCGCCCCGAGAAACTGAACCCGCTCCGCACGAACTCGCAACTTGCTCCGTTTCTCCCCCTGCTGATTAGTCCACTGGTCGAGTTTCAGCCGGCCTTCTACAAAAACGGGGGAGCCTTTATAAAGATACTCCACGCAGGTTTCAGCCTGCCGGGCCCAGACTTCCACATCCACAAACACCGTACTTTCGACGGTTTCGCCGGCCTTGTTTTTATAGTTCTCGTTGACCGCCAGCCCCAGATCGCCAACTGCCGTTCCCGAAGGCGTATAACGCACTTCCGGATCACGAGTCAGATTGCCCATCAGGAACACTCGATTCAGGGTCGACATCTTATGCCTCCTGCGTTACGACCGCCCCGTCTTTTTTCTGCATAAACTGCGCACGAAATACATTGGTCGCAAGCTTCAAACGATGCTTGAGAGCATCAATCTGTCCGCCTTCAAGACGAAACATGATCACGACATAAATACCGTTTTTCTTTTTTCTGAGCGGACGTGCAAACGACCGTTTTCCCAGCTGCGTCGAACTTTCCAGTGTGCCGCCCAGTTTTTCCAGCTCGGTCTTTACGGCCTCAATAGACTGTCCAACCTGCGCTTCTTCCAGTGTTTCCGGGAAAATAAAAAGTCCCTCATACAGTGTTTTCAATTTATCTCTCCTTGCTCCTATACTCTGTTAAAGCAGTTCATGGCCTGCTCAACCCCTGCGGTACAGACCATCTCCACCGCATCCGCGGCACGGCGAACCACATCCTTCAAACTCTGTCGCTCGGCATCCGAAAACGGCCCGAGGACATAATTTGCGAGCGGCAGACTATCAGGTTTCGGGCCAATGCCAATCCGAATCCTGCCGAAAGCACCATCCCCCAATTCATCCAGAACCGACTGCACTCCGTTGTGCCCGCCCGCCGAACCTTGCGCCCGGACGCGCAACTGGCCCCAGCTAAGCGCAACATCGTCGAACACCACCACCAAGTCGCCGACATTCCCGCCAGCTTTGCGAAGTACCGGGCCAATGACCCGACCGCTACGGTTCATGAACGTTTGCGGTTTTACCAGCCGCACCGCTTCACCTCCAACCAAGCCATCGGCCGCCGGCAAAGGAGACCACCAGCTCCGGCGAAAAGAAACATTCAAGCGTCCGGCAAGTTCGTCGAGCACGAGAAACCCGATATTGTGGCGGGTCATTTCATATTCCCGCCCGGGATTCCCAAGTCCTGCAATGACCTTCACTCAAACGGTCTCCGAAAGAACCGGGATTACTCTGCTTTTTCTTCCGGCTTCTTCTCACGAATCACTTCCGGGGCGGCAGGCGCGGCACCTTCTTCGGCAACCGGCTCTTCAACCACCTTCGGCAACGAAACCGAAGCTACGCCGACATCGGCATCCATCAAAATCGAATATTTCGCCGAGCCGATCTTAATGTCTTTGATCGTAAGCGTCTCACCGAGCTTCAGCTCCGTAACATCTACGCATATTTCTTCCGGAATATCCGCCGGGAAACATTCAATCTGAACGTGGTGCAGCAGATGGTCAAGTACGCCGCCCTGCGTTCTGACCCCTTCGGCTTCGCCGACGAGCTCAACCGGAACTTCGACACGCAACTTCTTATTCATGTCCACCTTCTGCATGTCTACATGAACCACGCTGCCGGACAGTGCATTATGCTGCACTTCTTTCAACAATACGGATTCTTCCGCACCGTTATCGATCTGGATTTTAATCATCACATGCTCACTGGCATGGTGACGCAGCATCTGTTCGAACTCATGCTTCGGCAGCGAAACCGTACGGGCTGTACCGCCGTCACTGTAAATCACACCCGGCACCCAGCCGTCGCGGCGCAGGCGGCGCGAATTGGCTGAACCCTTTTCATCCCTGCTCTTCACTGTAATCTTTGCGTCCATAGCTCTTTTCTCCTCAAGTTATTCTGAAAAGTGATGTTACCGAATTATTGTCATGAATGCGGCGGATTGCTTCGGCCAGTAATTCCGCCACTGAAAGAACCTTCACCTTGTTGCCCATATCACAACGCGCTGGAACACTATCCGTCGTAACCAGCTCAATGATCGGTGACTCATTCAGCTTTTCCACGCCCTTGCAGTTCAGCAACGAATGGGTCACTGCTGCGCGAATTGAAGAAGCTCCGGCCTGTTCCAGCAGTTTGGCGGCCGCCGTCAACGTACCGGCGGTTGACGTCATATCGTCCACCAGCACGGCATTGCAGCCGCGCACATCACCCACCAGATGGGTCGCCTCAACCCGCTCGGCGCTTTTGCGCTCCTTACCAACCACAGCCACGCCGGCTTCCAGCATATCGGCGTAGGCGGCCGCCAGTTTCATACCTCCGGTATCCGGCGCTACCACCACAAGATCTTTCAGCTTCTGCTCACGCAGATACTTCACGAAAACCGGCGCGGCGTAGAGATGATCCACCGGGATATCAAAAAAGCCCTGAATCTGCTGGGCGTGCAAATCCATCGTCAACAGCCGGTTGGTTCCGGCGGCCACCAGCAGATTAGCCACCAGTTTGGCAGTAATCGGGACGCGCGGCTGATCTTTACGGTCCTGCCGGGCATAGCCGTAGAATGGAAGTACCGCTGTGATACGCGAAGCCGAAGCGCGCTTGGCCGCATCAATCATAATCAGCAGTTCCATCAGGTTTTCGTTCGGCGGATACGAAGTCGGCTGAATGATGTACACATCGCGCCCCCGAACGTTTTCGACGATCTTCATAAAGATCTCGCCATCCGGAAAGCGACTGATTTGCACATCACAGAGCTTCTCTCCGGCTTTGGCAGCAATACGTTCCGCCAGATCCCGATGAGCTGTTCCCGATAGAATTTTCACAGTTTCTTCATTCCTTATAATAACGTGTTCTCTTGAGCCGGCCTGTCCGTCTTGGCGGTGGATTTGCCCGACTAGGATTTGAACCTAGACGCCAAGAATCAAAATCTTGTGTGCTACCATTACACTATCGGGCAGCCCGTTTAATGCCAAAAAAAACACCCCTCCATCCCGAGAGAAGCGTCGAACCATAAAAAGAGCCCCCAGCCTTGTCAAATTAAAACGGGAAATGAAGCTCACAACCCTGTCTACACCACGCTTTGCCCTTTAATTCACGGGCCGTCTCTTTTTTTCGTGCATTTACATACACTTTGAATATGCTCCGCGCGTGAATAAATTCAGCTTTGTCTTAATTCTACTGGTATGTGCGGCGCTCAACGGTGCCGCGCAAAATGAAAGTTCCGGTTTTGATTTCAATGCGCTCAAAAACCGGGCACAAAATCTGGCGGCGACACCTTACCAGGCGCCAGACAGGTCCCTGCCCGAAGAACTGAGCCGGTTGAATTACGACGACATGCGCAACATCCGGTTTGATCCGAAATCCGCTATTTGGCGTATGGAGCGCCTGCCTTTCCAGCTTCAGTTTGTTCATCGCGGCGGATCGCAGACCGGACGTATTTCTGTTAATTCCGTCGAGAACGGAAGAGTTGAGCACATCCCCTTTTCAAAAAATCTCTTCAATTATTCACAGGCAAAAATAAACGGCCGGCTCCCGGATGATCTGGGTTTCAACGGATTTCGCATCCATTACCCGCTGAACTCCATGGAGTATCTCGACGAAATTATTGCCTTTCAAGGCGCATCCTATTTCCGGGCGCTTGGAAAAGGATTGCATTACGGGCTCTCCGCACGCGGACTCGCTATTAACGTGGCAGGCCAGGGACCTGAAGAATTCCCGGAGTTCACCGAGTTCTGGATTGAAAAACCCGACAGCCGTGCCGACCACATTAAAATGTATGTTCTGATGAACAGCCCAAGCCTTTCCGGGGCTTACGAAATGCTCCTCATTCCCGGCGTGGATACCGTTATGGAAATTAAGGCGACGCTGTTTGCCCGCCAGCCGGTCAAAGAACTCGGCCTGGCGCCTCTGACCAGTATGTTTTGGTTCGGAGAAAGCTCCACCTCCCGCCACGGCGATTTTCGTCCTGAAGTGCATGATTCCGACGGACTGCTCATCCATACCGGTGCAGACGAATGGCTCTGGCGCCCGCTCTGCAAGGAAGGCGACGTGAGAGTCTCCTGCTTTGCCGATAAAGCTCCGCGCGGCTTCGGCCTGCTCCAGCGCGACCGGAACTTTTCCAGCTACGAAGACCTCGAAACCTTTTACCACAACCGTCCAAGCACCTGGGTCGAGCCGGGCACCAACTGGGGATGCGGTGAAATCCGTCTGGCTGAACTGCCGTACGGCGAGGAATATTTCGATAACATCGTAGCCTTCTGGAAACCGGCCGAGCCGCTCACCCCGGAAAAGCCGCTTGAATTTTCATACCGCCTGCACTGGTTTAAGGACGATCCGAACCTGCCGCCGCTTGCGCGGACGCTGGCCACCCGGATCGGCAATGCCACTGAATATCCCGGATCCAAAAAGTTTGTCCTCGATTTCAGCAACGCCCAGGGACTTGACCGGAACAATCCGGACAGTGTTGAGCCGGTTGTATCTCTCATTAACGGGAACCTGAAGGGCAAACATCTTCAACGCAACGACCCCGGCAATGCGTGGCGCGTTTTCTTTGATGTCGAACCGGTTGATAAAACAAAGCCGGTCGAAATGCGTTGCTTTTTAAAATCCGGCGGACTGCCGCGGAGCGAAACGTGGACCTATTTCTGGAACCCATAGAACCTTTCGTTCCAACCTGGGGCAGCCCGGAGGAATGGAACAGCGCCTACGAAAAACTCGAGAGCTACCTGCGGGCTCACGAGGTAGACAGCCATCTGCACCGCGCACACATCACCACCATGATCCTGCGCCGCGTCAGCCGCCGCTGGCAGAGTCAGACTCCGCCCGCTCCGCTAGCCACGCTGGTTATTGAAGAAACCAACCGGCTGCTCAATGAATGGTTCACACGCATTATGGATCTGCCCGCCGGAACGGATACCAGTTTTACCGCCGCTGACGGGCGCGTTGCCCTATTTCTCTGCGACGGCCCTTTACGCTGGCCCTACGCTTTTTTGGCTGCCCAGCAAATTCCGGAAGACCTGAAAAGCGCCATGCGTAGCAGCCTGATGCGTGCCGGACCTGAACTGCAAATCAGCAACATGGTGCCGCGCCCGATCGACTTAGGCCTGATTCCGGCCTTTGCCGACGATGCGATGGACAGACTGAACCGCAGTCCGATCATTAAAGCGCTCATTGGCTGGCTCATTTTCCTGGCGATCCTAACGTACCTTTTCTGGATGACACGATGACGGCTGTAAAACTTTTATCGGGCGCGCAGAAAGTGCGCCGGCGAATTTTCTTTTTTTCACTGGTGCTGCTGCTCACCACGCTGGCGGCCTGGGTCATGGCGGATATTCTCTGGCGCGGCGGCATGAACAGTTGCGAGATCGCCATCCTGATTCTCTTCACCATACTTTTCCTGCCAGTCTCCTTCGGTGTAGTTCAGGCACTGACCGGCTTTTTTATCCTCTGGCGCGGCCGCGATCCGGCTCGATTACTTTCTCTGCTCGAAAAAACAACCCCGCCCGCAGAACTTCCTGTCACCGCCGTCGTCCTGCCTATTTTCAATGAAGACGTCAGCCGCGTTTATGAAGGACTGCGCGCCATTTACCGCTCCGTCGAAAAAACCGGCAACCTGGCCCGCTTCGACTTTTTCATCCTCAGCGACTCCAACGATCCAAACAAATGGATCGAAGAAGAAATGGCGTGGGCGGAGCTCTGCAAACAAGTACACGGCTTCGGACGTATTTTCTACCGCAAGCGCAAAATTTCCCTGAACCGTAAAAGCGGAAACATCAGCGACTTCTGCCGGCGCTGGGGCAGCAAATACCGTTACATGGTTATTCTCGATGCCGACAGTGTCATCAGCGGCGACTGCCTCGTCAAACTCGCACAACTCATGGAGCTGCATCCTCAGGCCGGCATTATTCAGGCGGCGCCGGTTCAAGCCATGAGTGAAAGTCTCTTTGGCCGTTTTATGCAATTCGCCGGCACGCTCTACGGCCCCATCTTTCAGGCCGGTCTCAACTTCTGGCAGGCCGACGAAGGCAACTATTGGGGACATAACGCCATCATCCGTCTCGCACCGTTCATCGAACATTGCGCTCTGCCCGATCTGCCGGCCAGTAAAACGCCGCGCGCTAAATACATGAGCCACGACTATGTCGAAGCCGCTCTCATGCGCCGCGCCGGCTACGAAGTCTGGCTGGCCTACGGCCTGGGCGGCAGCTATGAAGGCGGCCCGCCGACGCTTACCGACATGGCTAAACGCGACCGGCGCTGGTGCCGCGGAAACTTTCAGCACAGCTGGCTCATGCTCTCACCGCATGTCCGGCCCATCAACCGCCTGCACCTCACACTCGGCATCATGAGCTACCTTTCCTCTCCGCTCTGGTTTTTCTTTATGCTGCTGGGAACCCTGCAATTCGTCTTGGCCTCCCGTTTCACAGAGCGCACCTTTGACTATGATGTGGGTCTGTCCTCATTCCTCGACATCGGCGGCAACCGGCTCGCGGTTATCCTCTTTGCCACCACCATCTCCCTGCTTTTCCTGCCGAAATTGCTCGGGCTGTTCCTTATTTTGCGCCGGAGACAGGATGCCGTGCCGTTCGGCGGACGCCTGCGCGCAACCGCAAGCGTCATGCTTGAGCATCTATTTTCCATGCTCATTACCCCGATTCTCATGCTGTTCCATTCTCGTTTCGTTCTCGGCGTAATGGCGGGACAGGAAGTCGGCTGGGGTTCCCAGCGGCGCGGCGGCGATGACGGCATTGACTGGGGCGAGGCTATCGAAGCCCACTGGGGACACGCTCTTATCGGATCGGTCTGGGGCGTACTGGCTTGGTGGATCAATCCGGCCTTCTTCTGGTGGATGAGCCCCATCTTTATCGGACTGGTCTGCTCCATTCCCCTGTCGGTACTGCTCAGCAAAACATCCGCCGGCTCCGCATCCCGCCGGATGGGACTTTTCGTGACTCCGCAGGAAAGCATCCCGCCTCTCGAGCTGGCCGAGCTGCAGGTCAATCTGGAGGCCTGTATGCAACACATTCCTCCGCTTGAGCCTCTCCGGAAAAACTATGGTTTCATGCAGGTCGTCATCGATCCCTACGTTAACGCCATCCATCTCTCTCTCCTGCGGCGGCGCAGCAAGCACCGCCGGCTGGACAGCGCCTACTTCACCCAGTTGCAGAATCGCGTGGTTGCCGAAGGCCCTGACGTCCTCAGCCGCCGCGAACAGATGGCTTTGCTGCTGACGCCGGAATGTATGGCGTGGCTTCATGAACAAATCTGGCTGCTGCCGCCGGAAAAGCTGGCGCCGTGGTGGATGACGGCGTTACGGCAGTACAACATTCTTGAGAGCAAACCGAAGACCGCGCTTTATCTGTAAAACCGTCAGGTTTTTTTGCCGCGGAACAGACTCCGGAATCCGCGCGTGAGATGAACGCCGGCAATTGCCACACCGACCAGTAGCAGCGACACCCCGCACGGATAAGCCAGATAACGCGCCTCCCAGCATGGCTGATATTTCTGTTTGAAAAAGAACAGCCGTTTATAGCCGTAGAACCGTTCGAGATTTTCGAAAACAAAACGAATCGACCGGTCGTATATGCTGTGTTCGCTGGGGTCTGATGTGTTCGCGAGAGGCGCGCTGCCGAAACTAATCTCCTCAACTCCCTGATCGCGGAATGACTGAATGGCTTCCAGGATCAGAAAGTCCATAACGTCCCGGGCTTCAGCGTGACTCCGCATAATATCAAGACACCGGCCTCTACCGTGGTCATAAGCGTGCCATGTAGCAAAGGCCTCCAGTCGGCCGCCGGGAGAATGGACCACCGCCGCTCCTTTTTCACGAATGGCCTGAGGATCAAATGAGCTGAGATCAAAACCCATCTCTCCGCCGCGTTTCCTCGCCAGCCACTCTTTTGATAATTCCAGAAGCTGCCGCTCCAAAAACTCGTCCGGCAGAGCGCCCGCGCCGCCGCGCCAGGAAAATGTCAGTCCGTTTTTCCGGGCCTTGTTCCGGGCCGTTCGTAAATTCTGAAAGCGGGCGCCATCCAGCTTGAAATCAGCCAGCCGAAGCCGGGCCTCTTCGGCAATCCGCACCAATTGAAAACCGACCCGTTCATACAGATCGCGATGAGTATAATGCAGACAGTAAAAAACCGGCTTCCAGTCGCAACTGCGACAATGCCGGATAAATCCGTGCACCATTTTCTCTCTGCAATCCGGTCTGCAAATCGGATCAGCCAGCACTACCGCGACATTCCACCACAGGGCGTAAGCAACAACACCTTCAACGCCCTCCTCGAAATAATAATGTTTATCGGGAAGCAGCGCGAAGATCGCCATAGGATCGTCTGAATAGGTTTCGACCAGCCGTTTAACGCTTTCTAAATCATCCGGACTGTGTGCGCGCCTTCTGATAATCACCGGCCGCAAAACCATAATCAGCACAACAAATCCGACACTCATTCCCTGCAACCGGATCGTATGCAGCAGATGCGCAGCCTCCCGGCCGGCGAACTCATCCAGATCCGTCTTAAACTGCAAGGCCGTCAAAGCCGCCCCGCGGACCGATGCCGTCCACGTCAGAGGATCGCCGAAAATTCCGCGGGCGCCCAGCCGGTGGATGGACGCTGTTCCAAAGCCCACGAGCAGGAACAGCATCGCGCAGGCGACAGCCATACCGAGCCGGAAGGAAAACACGTCGGAGCGGGCTTTAAACAAACTGCGGCGGCGGAACAGTGCAACCAGCAATACCAGCGCAACGGCGGAGCGATCCCAATTAAATGTCTGCGTGAAATCCAGAAGCGCCGAGACCGCCAGGATAAACGCCGTCATATACCAGGCAACCCGCTTGCACCGGTGCAGTCCGCGCGCCAGCACCAACAGAAGCACTCCGGAGAGAAACAGCAGGAACTGTCCGTTCTGACTGATCTCCAAAGGGATCCATGCCTGGATTTCATCCATCAGATCAGGAGGCGAAGGGAACAGCGCGTCGAGAATATTTGAAAATCCGCACAGTGCCACAGAAACAGGAAGAAGCGTCAGCACCATCCGGCGCGAAAAAATTACGCCCAGCAGAACGAGAAACAGAACTCCGTATGCTGCAATTTTTGCGGGCTGTAATTTCCCCGACTCTTCCGGTGCCGCGGCAGCGGAATCGTCTCCCAGCGCCCACGACACACCTTGAAGCAGCACCGGCCGGAATTCCGGAACAAGCCCATCAAATCCGTGATTCATCCCCTTTAACAAATAAAGCTGATGCGGAGACTTCAGCAGGCGGATCCACGTTGTTTGGGCCATGAAATCGGCCGTACCATGATACTGAACCACCCTGAGATTTTTTAAATCCGTGTTAAACTCATTCAGACCGAACGTCCCCGGCCCGGTCGGTGTAATGCCCACCAGGTCCGGCGCACGAACTCCGTAGCGGCCGCGGCTGTCCAGACTCATCAGCAGCAGGCCGGCCAGTTCCGGCGGCCGGTTTGTTCCTCTGACTGCGGCAACCGCCTGAGCAGCACCCATACTCCAGCCGCCGTAGAGAACCGGAAGTCCTTTTGCATTCAGTCGTTCAGCCGCGAAAGACGCCACGGACGCCATATCCTTGGCAATCGCCAGCTGATCAAAATCTGTCGCTGAATATTTTTCGAAATCAAAGGCCGCGACAGCCAGATGGGCCTCTTGCAACCAGGTAGCAATAACATGTTCCCAGGCGCTCCAGCCGCCGTCGCCCGACCCGAAAATAATCAGCGCCCGCGGATCGCCGCCCGGCGCAGGATAAAGCCGGACATCAAAATCGCCGCGCGTGAGCGTGACCGGCACTAGCGCCGGCCATTCCGTCCCACCTTCCACCCCGCGCCCGGTCAGCGGCGAGATCAGGAGACTAAAAAACAGAGCTACACTGCACGTCCGCCGAAATATGGACTTCACCATACAAATCACTCCGCACATCACACCTTACCCGGTCGTTGATATAAACACAGAAAGCGGCGCAAAGGCAATCACAGCCACAACCCGAGCAGAACCAGAACAAGCGCTGCGCCGGCCTCAATCAGCGCCATGAGCATAATATTAATCTTCGGCACCAAAGACTGAATCCGCTCATGGTTCCAAAGCCCGAACGCCGCATCCAGCAGCAGAATAATCGCCGTCCATATTCTGATCGCATCCCAGTTCATCGGCTGCTCAGTTCAAATTCGATCGGCAGCAGCAGTTCAAACCGCTCCGGCAGCGTCATGCCGATATTCTGACCCTGAATCTTCCCCAGCGCCGTCTCAACCGCTTTCCCCAGCAGCGGATGTCCGCGCCGCTCGGTAATTTCACAGCCGGACACCGTACCGTCCGGCTCAAGGCGGATGCGCACACGAAACCGGCCGGTGTACCCGGCTTTCTGTGCCGCCGGCGGATAATATTTTTCGCGCTCAACCATCGCGCGGATCTTTGCAATCGCCAGCGTGCGCCAGTCGATGTCCCCCGTCCGGCCCTGTCCGGCCAGCGGTTCAGCGGCTTCAATTTGGGCTTCCGGCGCAGACGCCCTCTGGGCCATCTGCGCGGTTTGCGCTACAGCAGACACCGGAGCTTCACTGGTCTTCACCGGTTGCGAGACCACAGGTTCAGGTCGGGGCTCAGGCTGTTTTTGAGGTTCTTCAAGCGGCTCCTCTACCGGCGCAGGAACTGGCGGAGGTGGCGAGGGCTGACTGGGCGTCGCCGCGGCGGAATGCAACTCCACCTGCTGGATATCTATCATCGTAACCGCTTTCGGCCCCATAGAAGGCCATTGCTCAACCGCCCATTTCCGCGCCATAAAAAAAATCACCGTTCCGGCGGCAAGATGCAGCAGACAACTGAGCGCGAAAGCCAGCCGGCCGCCGCGCTGTTTAGATGAATGAGAGTTATTCATGAATCTGGGCGGGAAGAATACGGCGGCAGCAAAGCGGGTTCAACCTTTGATTACACCACCAAAGACCGGCGTTCAGTACTGGATCAAATAAAATCTGGCCGGAGCTCCCGGGTCGACCGCATTGGTGAATGAAAATTCACCGCTGGGGCCGAATGTATTTGTCCTAAGCACCGTCCAGTTTGCGCGCGGAATCATCAAATTGGTTGCAGATAAAACGTAATAGGCGCCGCCAGCGGTCCCGTTGGTTCCGCTAAGAACCAGATTGCCGCCGGAAATAACTGGTCGGAAAAATACTGGAGACGGAACTGTTGCGCTGTTGACGAGGATGTACATCGTCGCGTCGGCGGCGGCTCCATAGATATCCATCGCACGGACGACGAAGATGTTGGTGCCGACATTGCTGTTATGCGGCGTACCTGAGAGCACACCGTTGGTCGCTACCGTCAGCCACGCCGGGCCGGAGACTTTCGAAAAAGTCAGCGTGTCGCCCGCATCGGAATCGGTGGCGTCGGTCGCGACCGAATGGCTGTAGGCGGAGGCTTCGGTGGCATCAGCTTTGGTAAACAAATTGGCACTCCATACCGGTGAGTGATTGGGCAGCATGTAGTCGACCTGGAAAACCGGCCAGTTGGTTGCTGAATCGCTGGACCAGAAGCCCATGTAATCCACAAGGTTGTTGGTGTCGGTGGCTATCGACAGATAAACGCGCAACTGTGTTGTGCCGGTCAAGCTGACATATTGGAGGCTGTTCGAATTGAGCGTGCCCGTTGACCAGTCGTTGTTAGCCGCCGGATAACTCATGGTAGTCACGTTGGTGGCGTCGGCGTCGGCCTGAAAGTCGCCGGCGGAAAGTACCGTGCTGCCGCTAAATCCACTACCCCCTTTGATATCCACAAGGGCTGGGTTCCCGCCGCCCGAGACAAACGGATTTGTACTGTTGGTAAGATAGGAACGACAAAGCCTCAGTGTTGCCGATGTAACTACGG
>Ga0247840_10003596_pt1 | contig 25914 bp, 51 predicted proteins | sample LaCruzMarch2015__FD_192404 | JGI IMG/M metagenome (GOLD analysis project Ga0247840, IMG submission 192404) | Freshwater microbial communities from meromictic Lake La Cruz, Castile-La Mancha, Spain - LaCruzMarch2015_17m | ecosystem: Environmental > Aquatic > Freshwater > Lake | place: Spain...
ATCTCTTTCCTCGTCTTCATCAGAATCAGGATGGCCATAACTGGCATCAGAATAGTCATAAACATGAATAGTATCTGAAAGATAAACTTCGGCATAATCATAAACATTATAATCATCACCATTATATTTATCACATTCATAAGTTTCATCTTGTCCTCTACAGATTATGGTTTCCATGGCGGTGGTATAGTTCATAGTCATCATGACAATTAAAAGAACTCTCATCTATTTTATTATGAGATATTTTTAAACTTTTTGCTGAACTTTTATTTAATATTTTAAGCTCTTTCATAATTGATATTTGCACATACAAGAAGACGATTCCGCACAGGATATAAACGATCTGAAATGCCAGATAGAGTTTTCCACCTGAAGTTAATCCTGATAGATACTGACTTATAAAGTTCATAATTAATCCAATGATGACCATGCGGCCTGATGTTGTGGTTTTCCGCAATCAAAACAAAACTTTCTTCTTTTACTATGAACCCTGTCGCACTCGCCACATATCCATTCGCCGTACTTTGTTTTGTACTGGCCCACGAGGGTACGAGCGACAAGTTTCTTTTTACTGTAGCAAAATGAACACATCTTGGGCCTATACTCTTTTGGAGGGCCTAACTTACCTTTACAGTAATTACAGTTTAAATCTTGTGTTTTTGATTCATGAAGGGGAAGCGAATATTCTTTATGGTCATCCATGGTACTCTCTCTTTTCCATAAAAATACTTTCTTAATTGTATCCCAAAAAAGATCCCAAGAATAAATACTTTAAAAAATTCAAGTTCAGCGTCTAACATTTCTATTCTCCTGATGAGTAATCAATATAATTATCAGATCAGTTCAGTAATCAAATGTCAATTCTGTTACTTTGATGGAAGTTCTTGATTTCTATGAATTTTTCTATTTTGACGGATATATCTTCTATTCTTTCTTTGTCCTCAAACGTGCATCGAAACTTGGCGAGCTTACAAAGCTTCTCAATGGCACTTTTCCATTCCTTGTAGTTTTCGGCACGGGTGCAGATCATACCAAATCTTTCCTTATCCCAATCCTCTTTAGGTATGTCTCTGTAGTTATCGTTATTGGTATTAAAGCACGAAGCCCCATACTCTCCGAGATCACCACACCATTCTGAATTTTTTATTTTGACTCTGGCGCAATTACTTACGAGAAAACTTAATAAGATCACCAAGGCGAGATTTAGCTTCTTTGAGTGCTTCATTCTTTTCCTCCTCGGATTTGGCGTCCTCTAAATTCTTGAGTGCTTTATTATACTCTTCTAGTTTCTTTTCGTTTTCTTCATCTATGGCATTGAACTGTAAATGCAAGATACCTTCGGCCTCTATCCTTGTAAGGAGGCGATCAACAAAGAAGTTAAAGAGTTGATTAACCACAGGTAAGGCAAGAAATGGAAATTCAATCATAGCAATTTTAACGATATATTCTTTAATCATTTGAATGGAGAGAGATAGGATTTTTTCATTCATAGTTCTTCTTCTTAAATAAATACTCGCCAACTATTTCAACTGATTTAGGTATTCTTATTTTAGTAGAAACGATTAAATCTCCTCCTACATATAAGTCAGGAGGTAATTCTTTAACATCAGTACCCCATAAGTTTAAATCACCATCTACCCTTAACCCTTTAGGTAAAATCTTTAAAGAAGATTTTTTTAAATATAAATTCCCTTTTACATGAAGATTATCTGGAAGTTTTTCAATAGCTGATGCAGGCATTATAATATTTTTTCCAATCTTTACTTTACTAGGTAGTTCTTTTATTAAACCATGTTCAGTAAGAAGACTTCCTTCAACTACAAGAGACTCTGGAAGCTTTTCAATCTTTGAAAGTCCCATGAATAAATCTCCTTTCACATATAAATTTTCTGGTAACTCTGTTACTTCTGAATCTGATAATTCTAAATCTCCACGTACGGTTAAATTTTTAGGTAACTTGATGTTTAATGGATGATGATCAAACCATAAGTCTTGAAGATAATAAAAGTCGATATAATTTTCAAAATCCTCTACTCTAACATATTCATCAATAAGAATATCCATACTTTTCTTAAAGTGTCCAATAACGAGAATCCTTCCAAGATTTTCATAGGCATTACTTGGAATTTCGTATTCTTTTTCTTCAAGCCAATTAAGTAGAATATCTTGATATTTTTTAACTACAGGTTTGTTCTCTTTACCTTGAACCTGTAATACAGAAGGGTTTTCCAATTCATTATAATCACTCAAACCTTCAGATTCATCTATTTGAATAGTTGCATGAGGCATAAGGTTCTTATCTCTAAGTGAGAGGATAGTTTCTGCTTCATATTCATTACCTCCCACACAATGGCCCATGGCCACACCTTCCCAATCTTTGGCCTTATCATCCATAAGCTGAACGATAGAATACCCATCGGGCAATTCATCAATAAGTTTAATTTCGCCCATATCTCCATAAGATGCACTTGATCCATACCTTGCTATTCTGGCTTCAAACTCTCTTCTTTTTTTCTCCATGGCCCTATCCCATGCGGACACTTTGGCAAGAACTTCTGTTGCTGATCCAAGCTTTGGTTTCTTATCAAGAATGAAATCAAGCGTGTGGTAATACTCTTCTTTTAGCTTACTTGAAATCTTTGCCTTTCTTAGCGATCCACTGGCCAGGGCAGTCTTCATCCAATCAGGGGAACCCTTGGGAATCTTTTTTACGTCTTCACTAGGGACGACATTAATCAAGTGTTTTCTAAAGGTAGAGTTAAGCCAACTTATAACGTCTTTATTAGTTACGTTTTTGTCTTTGATTCCTTTAGCTATAAAGTCTTCAACATCTTTTACGTTTATTAAATTTTGAGGGTTAGATTTTATTTTCATTCTTAACCTTTCTGTGACTACTAGGAATAGTGATCTCTTTCTTCTTACCTACAGGCTTCTTCTTAAGCTTTCTCTTCTCAAGTGCTTCTTCCAATCTTTTTTGATTAGGATGCTTTATAGGTAACTTAGTCATAGTTCAATCTTATCTATAAAGTAAGATGACTCTTTTATAATATCCATGGCATCAGAGTGAATATCTCTCATAAGTAAATCAATGGACATAAGCTCCTGGCCTGGGGCATCGGTTGGTTTCATGCCTTGGTAAATTTCTTTAGTTAATGATTTTATTAAATTCTCATGACTAGCTTTTTCAAACTTACTCATAAAGAGTCTCATGAAGTTTACAAAATCAATTGTAAGAACAGTTTGATTCTCAGTAAAAAATGAAGTGGTAAAATGTTTTCTTCGTGCTTCATATATCCCGTTATAAAAATCAAAATCATCTTGAACGGGAGCATAGGCCCTACTCTCACGATAAATCTTTTTCATGAATGTATGAAATCTTTTCATAACTGATTGCTTGAAAGAATTTATCACAAGTGCCCTTATTGGGCCTCTATCAAGATTAGCATGAATGAATTTAAAAATGATGAGGCTTTTAGCTTCACTAAAAAACACTCCCTGACACCAGAGGATATTTTTCTTAGCTAGTAGGCATTCATTTTTATTCTTATTGCCTTTCAATGTTTCATAACTTGATACGATAGAGTTAAAAGCATCGAGCATTACTTGATTAAGATTAGAAAGTCTTGGGTTTGATTTCTTAGAGACTCCTGCTTTTTTAAGCGCAATAGCTACGGCCTGTTTTTGTGAGCGACCTTCTTTCATAAGTCTGGATATATTTTTAGAAATAATTTTTTGTGATTTTCCTGTTTTAAGTGGATTTGTCTTGGTGGAAAACTCAATCATTCTTTCAAACTCATCTAGTTCGTCCGTATCCACATCATCTTCATCTTCACCATCCAGAAGCTCCTCAAAGGCCAGCAATTCTTTTTCAAGATTACTGCCTTTTCTCACTTTTGGATTTGATTTTATAACATCGTCAAAATATTCAATTAAATTTTCATATTGATCTAATTCATTAATTAGATTGTCTCTTTCGGACTTATCTAATAATTCCTCAAACCATTCAAGCCTTTTTTCAAAGTCAGAATCTTTCTCAACTTGGGGGTTTGGTTTAGTAGGAGTAATTTTTCCTCCATCAGGTCTTCTGGGTGTAATAACTCGGTCAAGTATCAGACTCATTCTATAGGCAATATACTCTCTAGTTTTCAGTGACTTTGAATATTCAAATAATTTAGACAAATTAAAGAGATCAAACTCTCCTCTACTTCTATTAAGAAGCATTTTCTCCCACTTGCCTCCCTCATCATCGGCATCTATAAATAGCTTATCCTGTTGAGAAAGATGCTGAGTCTTTGTCGGGTTTGATTTCTTTTTAACGGGATTTTTCACAGTATTTATTGCTTTAAAGAAATGATCGAAATTACTCTTTCTCATAATATATCCTTGTCTAAATCAGTCACCATCTATCGTTACTCGAACTAATTATAAATTATATCGTTGATTAAACAAATCATGGTATATTTATTTGAATGAAGATCATGGGCCTCTCACCATTCGCATTTCTGGCATCCATAACCGCTTTATCAGTGGTGGGATATTATTCTAATCCTACAAGGAATATAAAAGTTAAATCTAATCCTCGGCCAGGTGGATGGTCTAAAAAGAAAATCGCAGAATACAACAAGATGACAGGATCAAAGCTAAAGCATGGGGTTACTCACGATCCTATTACTCTTGATGACTTTAAAAGAAAGGGATCATGGGCCACAAGGCATTACAAAAGAAAGGATGGTTGGCAGGGACTCAATATGGCCCCATTAAGTAATGATAAAGGTGAATTGCTACCCTTCTCTACTCAAGCTATCGTCTGGGGAGAGAAGCCTCCTAGAAACAGGAAAGAACAAAAACGTCTTGTTAAGCTTGGAGAGAAGCTATTAAAGGTTTATCAGAAATATAAGAAACTTGGTTACAAGAAGGGCCATGTGATTCCTGTTAATGTGAGAAAAAAGTTCAAACGAACCCTCAGAAAGTAAATGTAAGCTATAAGTTATTGAATCCGTGTAATAATGAAATAAGAATCACGGATGATTTCGTACATGGATGTACTGGCCATTAGGGCCTATCCTCTTACTCCAAAAACAACTGGCTGAGTATTCTTATTAGGGTTGGCAAGAATTGAAGAAGACTTACTTCTTATTTCCTTATAAAAGTACCAAGCTATTCCAGCGATAGCACCCAGAGCAAATAAATTAAAGTAGTCTGATAAATCTTCTTTCATGCCATAGTCGCTTTTTTAGAAACATTTTCAATAAGCTTGTCGCTGTTTGAATATAATAAGTAAGCTCCGCCCAGACCGAGTGCCGCTAGGCCAGCAGGGGACTTAAGAAGTCTTCCTAGCCAGATGAAACCTAACAGGGCAAGAATATTTTTTACTCTTTCTTTATTAAGGTCTTTTACAAAAGGGGTTAGATTATTGTCACGGATGAAGTCTTGAATCTCTTGGGCCTTAGCTAGTTCTGCCGCTTTATCAAAAGTTGATTCAAGTGACTTGGAGGCAAGATCACTGGCCGTAGCAATGAGGGTTGGTTCACCACTATATGAGATTTGTGAGACAGGTTGAGATGTGGGTGCAGGAACACTTGAAGGAATAGTTACGTCACCAAAATGCCCCATATAGTATTTCATATTAACCTCTATTTTTTAAAACCAGTGCCATCGTAGAGAAGGCAAGAAGAATCCCGAAGCCAAGCATATACATAGCACGAGTTTTTACTTCCTCAATCTCATTCATTAATTCCTGATTCGTTTGAACCTGTCCAAAGTCAGATGATATTGCTCTCATATTACCGTCCGTAGTTTTTACTTGCATACATAAGATATGCAACAAATAGGGCCGCAGTTCCAAGGGCATAAAAAGCGATTTTAGTTTTATCTTCAGGGATCATCATACCAAAATCTGATCTTTCCATGCCATGTGATCCAAAATGTCCCATAACTGATTTCATATTTATTCCTCTTCATCCTCAATAATCGAGTCTGGTAGATTTTCTTTTTTCATGGAGTTTTTAACAATAAAGAATATTAGAATCATACTAAGCAAGACTTGAATCTTTTGAAGATTGTATTGAGATTTATGTAATTCAAATTTTTGTTGTTCCAAGTCACTCATAATATTATTTGTCCATTTGTATCCACTGCTTATAACCTTGAGAAATCTTTTCTTCTTCTTCTCTTTTAGAAATCTTTGGCTGGATCGTCTTAATGGTGAAGTCAACACCAATAGGCTTTAGAATTTTTTTCTCTAAACATTCGCCACTGATATATCGGTGCATATTTTCAATCTCGGAAAGAATGTAGCTATTGATATAATCTTTATCTTTAAAAGTTCCTTCGTCACCAATGTAAAAAGGAACATAGAAAAAGACTTTTCTTGATTCGGGTGGGAACTCAATGTTTCTTACCTGAAACTTTCGTCCTGCCGAGATGTAATAAGGAAAAACTTCAAGTTCGACATAAAGTTCGAAGAATGACGTTAATATTGCTAAATTATTTTTTACTGATTTCATTATGATGTCCTTGTCTGCATCGAATTTGACACTAACGCATTAGTCATGTTAAAAGTGGGCATCCCATATTTCCATAAAAGATAGCTACCTATTCCGAGTGCGACGATAACACCAACGCCTATTCCTGCGGCGGTGCTATTAGAAACGCCCATCTTAGATGACAACTCATTTCCTAACGATGTTAGGCGGTTTAGCCATCCTGTAAGAAAGACTTGTTGTGAAGGGTTTTTCTGGACTAGGTTTTGATAGAATAGTTTTGACTCTTGTAAGTAGCTATCAATGAATGGTTTCTCAGCTATCGAGTTCAGGGCAGTTAATGACGCTGGCCCCATGACTCCATCTTCTGAAATCTTTGCGAATCCAAGTGGATCAAGTTTTTTAATAACTCTTTGAGCTTGTTTCACGGCACTTGAAACACCACGATTTATGGCCTGATCGAATATGGCCAGAGCAACGGTGTATTTCTTAATTTTGTCGCCTTGAATTTTATCCCAATAGAGTTTTTTATAAATATCAATCGCCACAGTAGGTGACATATTTTTAATTTCATCGACTGTGGCAGAATAGGGCTTTCCAAGCTTTGCACTCATGTACTGATTATAGGTTCCGATAGTAACGCCGTAGTTAGTGTGGCTTCCGCGATCGGCCTCATGAAAAATATAGCCGCCCTCGTGTTCCAATACTTTTTTTATCGCATCTCTATAGTCAGGCATAAAATATCCTTTTGTATTATCTTAACATTGATTTTATTTTTGAAAAGATAATTGACTTAATCATGGACGCTGATTCCTTCTTAGTTCATCAACATCAATGGCAAGAGATTCAATTTTCATATCGTGGATTTTAATTATGGAAATAATCTCAGAAAGGTTATGTTCGTGAATATCAACTTTTTGAGCGGTGGACTTAATAGCGTCTTCTATGTTTTCAAGAATCTTCTTTGTTGACCATCCAATATAGGTTATGACGATTCCAAAGAAGAAAAGAAAATATGGAGTAAACTGCGATAATTCTATCTTCATGTGATATAAACTCCTTGTGATTGACAAAAGGCTTGCCAAAGAGAGATATTTTATAATATCTCCCACTATTTTATCAGAACCTATGCACGCGGAGCAACAATGAAAAAGCTAATCAAAGTAACAGAGATGAAGAAAAAGAGAATATCTGAAGGCTTAACCCAAGGTGATCTTGCTAAACAATTAGGAGTTGCAGTGTCAAGTATTGGCGGCTACGAAAGGGGAGATAACCCTGTTCCTTCTGATGTTGCAGAAAAGCTATCAAATATCCTAAAGACACCACCTCAGAAGTTATTCAAAAACAATAAGGCGATATAAGAATGTTATACATTCTTGCACTTATGTTCATAAGTTCTTGTGGATCACAAATGAATGATTCCATCAAGGAAGAAGAAGTGAGTAAGTACGCTTGGGAGAAAATAGATTACCTTCAACGGTATGATCGTTTTGAAAACTCTGAAGTGATTTGTTATGGCAATATAAGATCAATAAATTGTAAATGGAAATAACAAGGGAGAAAGAAATGGATTTCTATGATTTCAAAGAAGACTTAAAAAAGCGTGAGTTCACCATGAAATGCACGGTCGTAAGAAAAACCATCCACGTTGATGATGATGCTTACGGTGATAACTCTCAATTTAGTAGGGCCGATATTGTTCTTCTCATCCCGTATGAAGGAACCGAGCGAGATATGTTTATGTCAGCATACTATCAAGATGCTGTTCCAGTTCCCACAGGTGAAGGACATTTAGTGTCCAAGGTTGAACTTCCTTCCTTCATTGGATCACCATGTTCAATGCCTTCCATGCTTCGCCTCAACTGGCCATCACCAATTTATGAACACCCACACTTACTTGTTATGAGTTATTCGATGGAGCAACTTCTTAATCATTACAAAAACATCGAGACTATCGAAATAAAAATATTTCCTTATGACAAGATGGATGAGATGGGCCTTTCGGACGGAATCGTAAGAGTATAATCAGTGAATAATGATAATGATTCCCCTTGCATCTACTTGAAAACAAAGCATTGTGGAAAAAAATTTGAATTATTTTATTACGATGAAAATTTGTCATTGACAAAAAGAAGTGGATGGGAAAAACTTGTTTTACAGCAAATGAATGAATGGGGAATCGAGAATAGAAAAATTCAAAATTCAGTTATTGATTCAGTTGAACTCATACTACCAGTAGCGATATTTATTTCCTTTTTATCGTTACTGGTCAAGATGAGGTAATTAAAACAAGGGAGGAATAGATGATAGACGATTGCAGAATTAAACCTCTCACTAAACTTACGGCAATCAATGAAGACTTTAAAGTTTTCGATTGGCAGAGTGGTGAGGCAAGGTTCTTAACCAATGACAGAAGTGATGGATGGAATGGAAACCTTCAGCATCTAAGATCAATTCTTATTTGCATCGACCATGAACTTATTCATCTGAATAGAAAAATAAAAGAACTTGAAGCAAAACTAAAATAACATTTTAACGAAACTCAGAAATGGTTTCTGAGTAAATATGCAAGGAGAATTTTGTATGGCAAAGAAAGAAACAGGAACAGCAACAGTGGACGTATCTCTTATGGGATTATCTGAAGCACAAATCGCAATTTATAATGGATTGGGTGCAGAAGACCAAGCGGACATTCTTGCGATTTCAGAACTAGCAGACAAGATCGCAATGATCGAATCTCTAGGATCATTAATCTCTTCAACTGCTCAACTAGCATCAGTTGAACTTAAAGAAGTAAAGAAGGAAGCAGAGAATTTCGCAATCTTCACTGCTGGCGGGGCCGGAATGAGAGCAGGAACTTCTTTCCGTGCTTCACTCATGGGAGTTAGCCACATTTTCTCAACTGAGTATAAAGAGAATTGGGAAGAGTATATCGAGAACGATACAACTTGGTTCTACAACTCTTTCTTCAAGTTTAAAGGCGTTGTTGACGGTAAAGAATTTGGAGTATGGTCTTACGGCACTCTTTCTGACCTTAGAAAGATTCCTACGCTATCATCTGGTTCTGGCCTGGTTGATCCGATTGTTGAGATTACTTATGTAGGTAAAGTTGAAGGTCGTGATGTGCTTAAAGCTAAGTACGGCATTGAGCTTAACCGTGGTAATGAAGCTCATGTATTCATTGTTAAGACAGACGTTGACTTCAACCGTTATGAGTCTGGTATCGTGAACAGCTTAAACGCTCCGTACCCACTTGCGTCTAAAAAATCTACTTTAAACAAGTACGAAGCTACTCGTTTAAACTACGAAAAAATCCAAGCGGCACAAGGTAAAGTATCAGGACTCCTTGCACAATAAGAGAACTGATTTAAAAAAGAACGGGAGGAACCATCCTCCTCCCGTTTTTTAATCTAAAGGAATAGACTGTGAAAAAAATGAATATAACTATCAGTAGAAAATTTCCTCTCCGATTAACAATAGGCAATGAAATCATTGAAATCTTTCACGTAAAGAACAAAGGCTCTACAAGCTCCGAGATAGCCATCTACTCAAGCCCTAATTGCAAAATCGAAGGCCCTCACATTGTTAAGAAACAAGTAGAGGGAACTTGGGTAAATAAAGACGAATCAAATAACTCGATCATTCAGGGCGATTATGAAGATGGATATTAGATTTATTAGGGTTCAGCTAAATAATTATTTTTATAATAATTTTGATAACTTAACAAACGAACAGAGATTATTTTTCTCGGAAATATTAAAGCAAATTGATGCCTTGTTGGTTAAAGATTTTGATTTTTAATCAATCTGATTTTTAAGTGCTATGATGAACTCATGGATCAATCATGCGAGGTATTCTTATCACTTAACGGCGAAATAATCATAAAGAATAATGATTCGCTTTTAATTTACTGCATTAAGGATGATATGATTCAGCAAGCATTTTCAAACGACACAGAATTACATCAAATGATTCTGATGCCACTAAAAAAGATCCCCACTTTTGTTTTTAAAAAGCATCGGGAAAAAATAATCAAATTTTTCAATAATTAATTGCGTACATTTTGAAATTCATTATTTAAAATTGTCATTAACAATTAACTCAAGGAATTATTATGAATCAATTAAAGACGATATTTTTTCAATTGTTAAGAATTATGCCTCATGGAAGAACGTGCTTTCTTTATTCTATAGTTATCTCTTCTCTTTTGTTCATATCGACAGAGCGATGGGGAGTGTTTTGGCTTAGTCTGTCGGCAATGTATTTAGTTTCTTTCTTGTATGCAAACGCCTCATATATGAATCTTCACTTAGAAATTTCAAATGAAGCTTTAAAGAATATGCTTAAGTTTCATGAAGAGAAGCTATTTTTTGATGATGGTGTTTTAAGAGATATGAAGAAAAGACTAAGCTTGGTGGATTTAGATAATCTTGATACCTTGGAGAAATTCAATATTAATGATCTTGAGACAATCGCAAATTCTACCCAGATGAACCTTGAAGTTATAAATACGATGCTTGAAGCAAATAACAAAGTCATCAATGTTATTAAAAGCACCATGAATGAATATGGAGAACTATAATGATTTCACAATACGACAAATTTATATTTACAAAACTACCTGACACCACCTTAAGAAATCTCGCCATAGACATTAGGGCGCAAGTCAACATGGGCCTTATGTCAGACAATGAGGCGAGCGAGATATTGAACAAGATAACTGCCACTATCCTGGCCAGAGAAGTGGGGGATGGAGAGGAAGTTCAATGCAGTTAATAATTTATTTTATGATAAATTTTCTTTTCTTTGTTAGCTTAACCACTTTAATCTTTGTTTCCTATTTAGTGGTGACTTCAAGGAGTAAGGCCGATTTTCTGGCCCTCATTATTAATTTATTAATTTTTTATATTCTATATTGGCTTAAATATTTTATTGAATCTTAAAAGGAGTTTATTATGAGTATTTTTATTATTGTGTTTTTATCTTGTTCCGTTGGAAAAGACCTTCAGTGTTCTCTTGATTATTCAAAGAACATTTACAAGTCAGACCTTGAGTGTAATTACGCCAATGAGCTTCACTTCATTAAGGGCCAGTGCGTGGAACTTAAGAGAGATTAGGAATGGAAGATAACAAAGTAAAATTCATCTGGCGAAACATTGTGGCAAGTTACGATCTTGCCACAAAAGAGCTTCAATTCAACCATTGGAGTATGTATATCATTCCTTGGGAGAATCACCCACAAGACATGGTGAAGTTCATCGAGTGGATAAGATTATGTCAGGAACACAAAGAAGAAGTTTTTCGCCCCAAGCTGGATTCTGAGGGAAGATGTATTCTTGATCTAAACGGTGAAAGAATCATGGTTCCGTCAATTCCTAAAACAGTTGAGTTGTATTGATGGCCTTATAAGGAGGATTTATTATGGATAAAGAAGAGTTTGAAAAAAGATTTAAGATTTATAAGGAGAAGCATACCACAGATGTGACTCCTCCAGATTGTGAGGACTGTAACGAAGTGGCGACAATATACGATACTCTAGCAGGTGACAACTATTGCGAGAAATGCCTAAGAAAGTCTTTAATGGCCGATGATGAAATTATCGAGCATACCGAAGAATATATGAGCATCTGAAAGATAACATTTGAGATATATTAAGAAATGAATCAAATCCCTTTAAAGTATGTTTTAAATCCTAAGATGGAACTAACTCCACACTATGATAAGGAGAATAAGCTATTGGGTTTTTCAATTATCTGGAATGGGCATTCGTACACCAGAGGAAAAGTTATCTATCTGAAATATTTCACAGATCAAGCAAAAGAGTATCTTAGGGAAAAGTATGGAGAGAAGAAATGAATGAGAAAGAAAATACCTATATTAAATTAATCTACCCAGATCGTGTTATCAAAAAAACTTTCGCCGCCTACTTATTTCAAGTATCTAATTCTATCTGTGAAATCTTAAAGATTCCATACGATTCTCTTTTTTGGTTTCCCGTTAGGCTATCTTCTAAAAATGAAAAAGATTTTGAGCTTAAGGTAAAAATTAATGGTCATATAAATGTTTTTACATCTTCCATGGAACAACCCTATGAAAGAATTTTTGATGATAAAATTCCAGTAATGGATTTTATTAATGCTGTAAAGAAATCAACAAGTGATGAGGAGTGGGTAAGGGAATTTCGTGTTAAACACATGGGAAAAGAAATAGCTGATTTGTTTTAAAGCAACAAAGGTAAAAAAATGAACGATGAAGACAAGGAAGCATTTGAGAAGTGGTACAATGGAGAAAATAACATTATATGCAAGGGCCTTCATCATGAACACCGAGAAGCATGGCAAGCCGCTTGTGAATATATGAGAAATAAATCTAATCCTTTAGACGTATTATCACTTTACGAGAAACTTGAAAGAGAAAGAGCTGAAAACAAAAAGAACACAGGAACAAACAATGAAATATGTTAAAAAACCAGTAGTGATCGAGGCGATGCAGTTATCATTAGATAATGTTAGCATAATTTTAGAATGGATTGGTGGAAGGTGGGTTAATTCTGGCGGTTACGACCACAATGATATGCCCTTCATAGTAATCAGAACACTTGAAGGCGATCATACTGCAAGGCTTGGTGATTATGTCATTAAGGGAGTTAAAGGTGAATTTTATCCATGCAAGCCAGATATTTTTGAAATGACTTACGAAGCACTTAAAGAAGTAGGTAAAAATGAACGATAAAGACAAAGAAGCATTTGAGAAGTGGTTTAAAGATTTTTACGAAGTTGATTTTAATGCTGGAACTGCTAGATTTATGGGGCAATTTATTTCTTGGAAATATGCTTGTGACTATATAAGAAATCGCTCTCCGCTAGACCCTGTAAGCCTCTATGACAAATTAGAGAGAGAACGAGAGAGAAGCGAGATGTTATTTGAGGCTGTTAAAAAATGTAATGATGACCATTGGTTTATGATTAATTTAATTGAAAGATATTCAAGCGATAAGGAGCAAGCATTAAAAGATTGCTTGGAAAGAATGAAGTTTAGAAAACCGTTTTATGAAAAGACACTCGAAAAGTATCGAGGTGAAAAATGAATGATAAAGACAAAGAAGCATTTGAAGAATGGAAAGGTCATTACCTTAGTTGCGATGCGCCTATAAGAATCCAAGACTACTGCGAAAGAGTATGGCAAGCAGTTTGTGAATATAAAAACAAAGAATTTCTCAACGGAACAATTTTAAAAACTTTAAATGAAAAGTATGAAAGCGAGGTTGAGAAAAATAAGATTCTGGTTGAGGCATTGGAAAAGCTTTCTTTATATGTATCTTATAATGGAGACACTTGGGTTAAGGAACGGGCAACAGAAGCCCTTAAAAAAATATCGAGGTGAATAATGGAACTAGGTGAATTTGACCAGATAGCTAGTAGTAGTGACTGGAATATCTTGGTGTGGGACAAGCTTCATGCTTACAAAATAAATGGGCGAGCAGTTGATAAATCATATTTTGATATAGAAGCACTTGATGGTGGAAACTGGAAAAGAGTTACCACTCAAAACTGTGGTGATTTTCAAGTTAAATTCTCAGGTGAGATGCAAGCCGCATTTCAGTTTATAAGAAAAGAGATCATGAGGGAGCTTTCGTATAAGTTGGGGGGGAATTTATGAATCCATGTTGTGAGCATCTATTCAGAGAAGCAAAAAGAGAAATTGAAATCCGAGATAAACGAATCAAAGAACTCCAAGATGAGTGTACGAGACTTTTTGAACCAACTAGAGAATTTTGGAATGGTACGACACTTAAAAACATGAACGAGAAATATGAGAAAGAACGTGAGAAGAGCAAGATGTTAGTTGAGGCATTGGAAGAGATAGAAAAATCAAAATATGAATTTAACCCATGGACGACTGTACCGACTAAAGAATCTAAAATAGCATCAGAGGCATTAGCAAAATATCGAGGTGAAACATGACGCTTTACGGATTCAGCATTGACCTTTTTAGAGTTGAGTGCCCTGTATGCAAAGGGCGAAGGCCATTAAATAGCGACGAGAAAAAACAAGTTAAAGAAACGGGAAAATACCACTGGTTCCAGTTTGATAGTTCATCATGTGAAGATCGTGCCACTGAAGACCAGAAGTTAAAAGTTCAAAACACTAACCCATAGGAGCTTTCATGAAATTAAGAATAAAAATTTTCAAAGACGGAACCCAGAAGCTTCAATACCTAAGCATGGCGTGTGGAAAGAAAGAGCTTTGGGAAAACATTCCAGTGGTGTTTGAGGGTGAGGACATAATTTTCTCGAATGATGGTCTTAAACTCGATGAATCTTATGAAAGTGGGGATCAAGTCAAAGTTATTGCCAATGATGGAAACTTTGGAGCAGTTGGATTTATCTATCAGAGAGTACCAGACTCGACTCGAAGAGATTTGTATATGGTGACGTTTGGCCTTAATGGCCAGAGACTTTACGCTGGTTGTTCGCTTCAGTTAATCGAGAGAGGTAATGATTCATGACAGTTGTTTATTACAATTTAATTTTAGATGCTATTTTCGTTGTTGAATCTGGCCAGGAGGAATCTCTTATTATGTTTTATGTGATGACTAAGAAAATGAAAAATCAATGGATATGCTTGGGGGAATTATGACACCTGAAAATTTTATTTATTGGCTTAATGGCTTTTTTGAAATCAGTGGAAGCAAAAATCTGACTGATGAACAAGTGCAAATTATTAAAGATCATTTAAAACTTGTGTTACAGAAAAAGACACCTGATCTTATTACCACCAGACCTGACCTTATTATCAACAACAGACCGTTTGACATGGGAAGAGACACTATTACCTGTACGACTGCTGGCCCTGCCACTGCCATAGTCGCTTGTTAATGGATGGGGCAGAAGGATTCGAACCTTCGCATGGCAGAATCAAAATCTACAGACTTACCGCTTGTCGATGCCCCAGAAGAGATTGAATAATATTATAAAGGGAGAATTTATGTCAGAGCAAGTTAATCATCCAAAACATTACAATCAAGGGAAGTTCGAGGTTATTGAAATCATCGAAGACCAGCAACCAAATTTTCATCTCGGAAATGCGATCAAGTATATTTGTCGTGCAGGAAAGAAAAACAAAGACAAAACCATCGAGGATTTACAAAAGGCAATCTGGTACATCAATCGCTACATTGAAATTCAAAAGCCTGATGCTGAAATAAGAAGACCTAATGATATGAATGAGAGGAGAGAAACCGGATTTTTTACTGAAAATGGACTTAAATTTGTTAGTGAAATTCGCCGTGATCTAGAGGCAGCAAGGAAACTGGATGAGAGTTACAAAAAGGGTGATATTGTAAAGATTATTGCTGATGATGAGTATTATGGCATCTTATGTAAGATTTATGAAAATTGTGTTGATTCAACAAGAAAAGACCTTTACGCAGTTGTGCCAATATCAGGTGAAACAAACTTAGGACAAAAAATTTACGCTGGTTGTTCATTACAGTTAGTTTCAAGGCCCTGACCTCAACTTGTCGATGGCCCAGAAGAGATTGAATAATATTATACGAGGGTGATATGAATTTTGAAAATATAAATATTGAAAATACTATTTCTAATACCGAATCATCAAAGATTGATTGTGATTGGCGGCATTGGTTTATAGGAAAAGTTAAAACTAGCTCTATTTCAAAAGAAGATATTCATTTCTTGATTGATTGCCTTGTGGAATTAAAAGACCGAAGTTCTAGTGATATGGTTCAAATAATAAAAAGTTTTCTTGAGGATGAGCAAAGAAAGAACACTCAGTTGTTGAAAATAATAGAAGATATGAAGTCAATTCATGATTCTATTGTTGAGGATGATTTCTCAGAGATGGAAGATTATTTGTACGAGGCAACTAAGAAAATAGGATGGTAAAGATATGCTACCACGAACAGTTCAAAAGTATCCTGAACTCTGGATTTGGGATTATTCTGATTCAAAACATAATGCTGGATTCTGTATTTGTATTGTGGAGATAGATGGATCGTGTTGGCATCTTCACTTTAATAAGCACTGGGATGGTAAAGCGAAATACCGTCATCCAAATACGAAGGTGGATGATTTTGTTAAATCAAACTTTAACCGAAAGTATCTTGTGGATTCTGGGCTATTTAAAATTGATTCTGAATTGATGTGAAAAGGTGTAGGAACTGTTTTATAGACAAGGATGAGTCTCAGTTCTCCAAGGAAGGAAATCGAAATCACCTTAGGCCCTATTGTAGGGAGTGCAGGACGGTGATCGAGTCGAGAAGGATAATGGAAAAGAAAATTCAGGAGTTTCCGACAAGATATTGGGAATGTGACAACTGCTTTAGGATCATTAGTAAAAGAACAGTTATGTGTAAGTGTGGCGAAAAGCAAATATTTAATATTTCAAGAGTTGAGGAAATACATGATAAAGCATGACAAGTGTGCTGCCTTTGAGAAAGAGATCGAGACTTTAAAGGCAAGGATTGAGGAATTATCTAAAGAGAACCTAAGTATGAAGCTTTGCCTTTCAGGGCTTTTAATGAGGTCTGAGAGCCTTGATCCTAATGACAGGCAAGTGGTGATGAGTGCAGAGGTTGAAGACCAGATAAATAATATTCTTAAATCGGGAGGTACTAAATGAAATACGTGGCAATCGCTTATTGCGTCGTGGTAACAGTGGCATCTATAATTATAGCTTATCACTCACCGTTGGGGTTTTAAATGTACGATAGGGATGAGTTAATAAAAAGAAGAGATGAGTTAATGGCAAAGATTGAGAGACTGGAGGATATTCACCTTGAAGTCCTTGAAATCCTCTATGAGATACGCTTCCACAATGGCATGATGGACATTGTGGATGCGTACACGAACGAAGCAATTAATAAGCTAACAAAGTATTAAAATTTTCCGATGGAAAATTTCTTTTTTGTCTTCTGAGGATCGTCACTCAAAAGATCGGCGGCGTCTTTTTGAAAGGCCTTTTCTTTTGCTGATAGTTCCTCATCTTCCTCTGCTGAAATCTCTTTAAGCTCTTTCTTGGCGAGTTTGCTTTCAATCACTTTAGAAATGTCAGAGTGTTCAGGGTCAGAGTTATCAAGCATTGTTTCAAGAATATCCTGTAGGCCCTTTTCAGCAACAACTTCGTGAGTGACAACTTCTTCACCATTAATGTCCATGAAGTCTTTATATCGCTTAATCTTATCCATGGCCTTAATTGCGTTAGAGCCAAGTGGGACTTTCTTTCCATATTGATTCTGCTCTAAAAGGTCAGAGTTATTTTTTGCATAAAACTCTACGGATTGAAAAAGAATCGTTATGACTTTCTCTGAGATTTCCTTAAGCTTTTCTCTTTCTTGTCTTTCTAAGTCTCGCTCGGAGATTGCTTTTTCATTCTCTTCTTTAAGTTTTGCGACTTCTGATTCTTTTAGGAACCATGCCCCTTTCCATGCCTTACGCATAATCTCTTTGATACGCTTTAGATTATAGGCATACATTGGTTGCCCTTCATCGGACTTTGCCGCAGGAACCATTGTTTCTTCAAACCAAATCTCAAAAATTTCCATATCCTTTCTCATACCATTCCTCCTGAATTATTCGGATAAAAGAGCGTATCCCACACCTAACGCGGCGACCACTCCAAGGGTTATTCTTTGTTTATTTTTTCTTACTTTAGCTAGTTCTGGTTCTATTATTTTATTAATTCGATCAAAGTAGAACTTATGCGATAGCCCTTTAAATGGGTAAGGATTAAGTTCAACTGCTTTTAAAAATATTCTGGCCGTGGTTTCGTCCATTGACTTTGCCATCTCGAAAGTGTCAGGCTCGACTGCCTTTAAATCAATTGCTCTATTTTGAAGTGCCGTCATGGCCATAGATAATCTTTGATCGTTTGCATATTTCGCCCATTCTTCATCTGACATTGTTGCTTTTGGGAGATAATATTTTTCAACCTGATTTATGATGTTTCCCCTAGAATCTCTTTTTAGTCTATGACTAATTGTTTTGTTAGTTATTAAATAAACGTCTTTAGGCAAATTTGTGGGATAGATGGATTTTAGTCCTCTATCAATAGCAACTATCTTATACTCAGAAATGACCTCGTATTGCCCAGCTTGATTTTTCTTAACAAATAATCCTGCAACATCACCATCAATATTCAGCCTTGAAGTAAAAGGAAGAAGAAAATCAGGAAAGATATTCAATCTATCTAAAGTCACTTGTTTAACATTCTCTGGATTTTTTTCCCAATCAGAGATGATAAATTCTTGATTTGAAATCTCATCAGGAATCTGTGAATCAATAGAAGTCATAAATGTGGCACTATATGGAAATTTAAAATCTTCATCCTTAATGCCAGCAACTTTATCCAGTTCTGCTTGAAACTCTTCAGATATTGTTATTGGAATATTTCCATCCTCAAGAGGTTCACCTTTTGATGATATAAGATAACCAAGGATGGCAGGCTCTATTATATTTGAAACAAACATTCCTAATTGCATGGCCATTGTTTCTCTTGTTTTTGATTCAATCTTTGTATTTTCAGGATAAAGCTGATTAATAACTGATGTTTTAGATTTTAAACCGTCATAATATGGAAAATTTTGCAACATTCTAACAGATGCCCATACATGAAGTTTTTTTGCTCTAAACTTTTTGGCCTCTTCTATGTAGCCACCCACAACTTCCTTAGTGTCATTACTATAGTGTGACCATCCAAAAAACTTGCTGGCGGCTTCTTTGAAATTTATATCTTCATCTCTATATTGGCCAAAGCCACCATAGAAAATGGTCGAAAAATGATCTATTACTTTCTGGCCATATATTGCTACGGCCGCATCAAGAATCTGCTTAAGTGTTTTTGTAGCATTTATAGTAAATTTAATTGCCACTATAAACTGTGTCCCTGGCCCGATCCAAGCTGGATTAATAATGTTTGATGCAAGCTCTTGAACTACCTGATTCTGTAGTTCTTGCTTTATCTTTTCTTTAATTTTATCCACTACAGCGTCTTTAAGTTTATCTACTTCTACTTTGGGCGTAAACTTCCCTGTGCTTGGGTTGTATTCAAGACTTACACCTTTTGCTAAATCTTTTTCATCAATAAACCCCATGGGGTTATTTATATGATAGCGAGAATAATATCCAAAATCGTTTGATGATATGTAATTTGAATTTCTCATACTGCCCCTTTACTCAGACATTAAGGCATAACCTATGCCTAATGCGGCCACAACTCCGAGAGTTATTCTTTGCTTATTCTTTCTTATTTTAGCTAATTCTGGCTCCATAACCTTATTAATTCTATTGAAATAGAACGTGTGCGATAGGCCCTTAAACGGATAAGGATTTTCTTCAACTGCTTTCAAGAATATTCGGGCCGTAGATTCATCCATGGATTTTGCCATCTCAAGAGAATCAGGTTCAACGGCTTTATAATCAAAAGCTGAATCATAGAATATTTTGAGTGCCATTTCATATATTAACTTTTCTTTTACTTTCAATTCGGCCAACTCATTATCTCCTACAATAACAAAATCACCAAGTGTTCCTCTTAATGTTACAGATTTTCCTGTTGAAATCGTAGTGTCATATTTTCCTGCCACTAGCTCAGTTTTTTGTACGTATCTTCTATCTCTTATTACATAAATATCAACTGGTAGTTTTGTTTCGTCTAATGCAATTTCAACTCCACCACTACTATACTTTTTTAGATGTTCTAAAGTATGTAATGGAATTTCTTCGAGTGAGCCATCATTATTTCTTTTGATAACCATTATACGTTGTATTCTTCTATTTATCTGTCCAGCAGAAATAGATTCTGACCTTTTATCTATAGGTTTTATAAAGTTTTTGCTTTCAACATATTCTCTTACATTATCAGGAGCAAACAAAAGATTCTCAAATTGAACAACTGTATCGTTTGGACTAGGAAGATTATCATGAAATGAAAAAAGCTTTACTTCGTTCGGTTCAATTCTGTATATTGGTTTACCTTGAAACTCTTTAAAGCGACTATACAAGCTTTGTTTTACATAAGGCTGTGATTTCCTCACCGTTGAAACTGAAAGTTCGCCTATTGTTTTAGTGATTTTCTGATAATCAACCGAAGTCTGACTATCTGGAAGTGAATCTTTAGAAATTATTGTTGTTGTAGCTGGTCTGGCAGTAGTATAGAAAAAAACATCATAATTGAAATTATAATTATCATCTGTTTTATAATAATTACTTGCCTTGTCTAAAGCATCTTTAAACTCTGTTGAAACATAAACAGGGATATTGCCATCTTCTAAAGGCTCACCTTTTTCGGCAAATAGATAACCTAGTATTGCTGGCTCAATCAAATTACTGGTAATTGTGCCTAGTTCTTGAGCAACATCTTCCCTTACTTTAGAATCAAGATTTGTATTTTCAGGATAGAGTTGATTCATTATGGTGGTTTTACTTCTAGTTCCTTCGTAATATGGATAGTATTGCAACATTCTAATGGCCGCAGGAACTCGAATATTTTTTGATTTAAACTTTTTTAACTCTTCTGTAAAGATTGCAATCTTAGGGTCAGTACGATCTATAGAGAAATTAAAAAAGTGATTTGCGGCTTGCTCAAAAGTTAATTGCTCATCACGATAGCCAAAAATTTTATCAAATTTAAATATGTAGTTAAAAACACCATCTACAAGTTTTTTTCCATATATAGCAAATACAGCATCAAAAATTTGCTGAAGTGTTTTATACATCTGAATACTGGTCTTTACAGCGGCGGCTATCTGTAGGCCAGGAGCAATCCAAGCTGGATTAATTATATTAGTTCCTAGTTCTTGAATTATTTGCTCTTGAATTTCTTTTTTTATTTCATCTTTTGCCTTCTCAATCAGGGCATCTTTTAGATCATCTAAATCTATCTTCGGAGTTATCTTTCCATTATTAGGGTTGTAATCAATTCTTACAGCATTGGAAAAATCTTTCTCAGTGAGAAATCCCATAGTTTGATTTCTTGATTTATAGCGAGGGCTATAGCCAAAATCATTAGATGAAATGTACATTGTTTTTTTCATGATAAGTTTTTCCTATAATTGTAAAAATTATTTGCAATAACTAAAATCCCTGTACTAAATAATAAATACTTTAGAGTATTTTCTGAAACTTTAGTTCCAGAGTAAATAATTAATGGCCCTAGAAAGATAACATCAACCACTCGTAAGAACTGAGACTTCTGAAGTTCTTCAATGGTTGAGTTTGGATTAATTTCTCTAAGCATCTTTTCTCCTGGCCCTTCTCGTTGCTTCTCTTGCGGCACGTTTTGCCTTCTTGGTATTCTCTACCCACTCTCCCATCTTGCCTTTCTTCTTCTTTCTAGTAGCTAGGATTTCTTCTTTGGACAACTTTTTCCAAGCTTCTTTAGGAAGGTATCTGTCTTTTGATTTGCTATCAGGAGCATACTGCCACTTTGCTCTTGTCCATGTGGCAAGATCATTATCAACACGTTTCTGACCTATGTATTTTCCACCACGATCTTTATAAAGCTTTACCGCATACTGCATGGCCCTTGCGCTGTGTCCGCCCATTTTATTAACGGCTTCTTTTTTTACTTTTTCCCATAGTTTCTCATTGGCACGTTTTGATGTAACAGGATTCTCTTTATGAATCAATTTAAGCTTGGTGTAATACTGAGGGTCTTCTGCTAGATGATCGAGGGCAATCTCTTTGGCGATCTTTTTATTCTTGGTATGCTCTCTCTCAACTTCTATCCCCATCATAAGTTCGTCTTCATCAACGTCTTCTTCGTCTAGCTCATCACCTTTTCCGCCTACAAGGTACTGATCTTCTCTTAGAAGGAAATATCCTCCTAAGAGCACAGCACCTATGAGGAGAAATTTCAGAGGATTATTCATTGTTGATGATTCCTAGAGGATTCATTCTGATAACGCCTGTATATGGCTTAAAGCTTGAGATGTAATATCCTGTTGAGAATGTTACGTAGGCATCATTAAAGGGCATCATAACCATATTTCCCTGATTAAATGCTGATCCAGTGGAATTTGCTAGAGGTGAATTTGATTCATTGGCCACAATTATATTTGTGGCCTTTGTATTATCTGTTAGATTAAAAACATTAAAATACCACGAATTGTCTGAAGCAAAAAATATGCCTCCTAGCTCACCACTGACTGTATTATAGGCATAATAGCGAGGAAACTCTGAAATCGTAGCTGGTTGAGAACCTACTTGTGAAAGAGTATCCTCGGAACAAATTACATAGGGTTTATTATCAAATTTTAAATTAGAGCTATCTGGGTAGATAACTATTTTATTAGTAGCTATTTTTGAGACTCTAATTCTCACAGCATCATTCCATGTAGCAGGACTAGATATTCCAAGAGTAGCAGGAGTTATGACTTCTACGGTCTGAGTAACTTTATTAACTCGACAAAAATTTGCTGTTCCTGTGTAGTAGGCACAGAGATAAACGTAGTCATCGGTAAAACTTATGGCGACCGATCCTACAAACGGAGATGGTATGTCGGGGATAAATGTCTGATCGACGAGTTTAGTAGTTAAGTTAAATCGTATTAGCTTCGTAACAAGATTAAATGTTCCGCTTAAATCAGTGAGGTTAAATGTGTTGGCCGTATCAGCATAAATTTGTGATGCTACATAGATAAAGTTTCCATCCTTACGATAGTTTGCAATTCCATTGGTAATGGAATTAATCTTAGGATACGTCGTATCTTTAACACCTGTTAAATAATTATATGCACTAAAACTTACTGCACTACCATTGCCATTAAAAAGAATGTTTGTGCCATCAAGACCAAATACAGGCCCATAAGATAGAGTAGGGTTGTTTCCTGCTCCTGCAAATTGATTTATTTTTTCTCTGCTAGTAGTGTTGATGATTCCAATATATCCACCATAATAAGATTCAGCATAATTGTATCCCATTGGATATTGAAACCTTCCCTGGCCAAGAAAAAGATCGCTTATCATGTAGTAAACAGAATCATTCTGAGAGTATCTTGCTAAGTAATACTGTCCTCCCATCGAGTAATTAGTATCTCTTGCTCCTGTAGAGGAGCTAAATTTTCCGAAGTCAGCGTATAAGTTTGCCCCTGCTACAATACAATTATTAAATGAGTAAAAGAATGGGACAGTCAGAGAGAATCCGGCTACGGCCAGACCATCATAATCGCATTTTAATCCGCTAAGATTAAGAAAATACAAGTGAGTGTTATCTATGGCCATAACGGGTGTTGTGACATTGCCACCACTATAATCAATTCGTGATGACCAAGAAGAACCGCTAAAAACATAAAATTTAGCTTGCTGATTTCCAGCTTGTTGAACAACTTTTGATTTATCAGGGGATAATGCCCAATTTATTGAATTTACCGTAGCACCATCTTTAGGCGCGCTTGGAAAACTTAAATCTCTACCACCAGTTAAAATATTTATTTTAATAGGTGTAAAAAATGTATAGCTAGTTCCATCGTATGCCGAAAGTGAACCAATGAGAAATGAACCAGAAGTATAGAGTTCAAGTTTTCGAGAAATTACATTTCCATTAGCAAAGGTCGCTGTTTTATACCAGATATTATCGCCTGACACGATATTGTATCCAACAACTGCACCACCACCCGTCATTACGGCCATATTATTAACTTCATCTATAATCATTGTATTAACGTATGTTCCTGATGATCCTGCGAATCCAGAATAAATTCCGCTATCTTGAATGGTTGTGATGTATGTAACTTCAAGGGTGGTTGTATTGATTGATATTAAGCGAGGAGGATTAGCAGAGTATGTTGAACCAACTGGAATTGGTGGGAGAGTTTCACCTAGATAATTAGTTCCAAGTTTTCCTGCGATATAAACTATTGATTCATCAGTATTGAAGAAATAGCAATCAACTTTAAATGAGTTTACTAATGCTGTTAGATTATCATTAACTTCTGATGAAGTGTTGTTCATAACAATGTTGTAATAATTTTTTGCCTTATACCATGAATTATAATTGGATTGAACAGCAATGAATTGTTCATCAGAGGATATGTCCATCCACGCCCCGTAGTTTGCCGCCATGTCAAAGAAGGCCGATCCAGCACTGACAAAGATAACATTATAACTGGCAACATCAGGGATTTCACTACTTGTCAGGATATAGGTTCCGTTCTGTTTATCTATGATGCTTATGGATTGAATACCGAAAAAGCTAAAGCTTTCTGGAGCAAAATATCCTTGCTTTGTAAGAGTATCACCGCCATCAGGGGTGAAGCTTAGAAGGTTTAATTGATTTCCTTCAAGGCTTTTATAAGCAACAATGACTCTTCTCCAATTCTCCTGATCTTGATAATACTCTTCCGTAACAAGAGCAATTAAGTCTGACACATCAAGCGTATATGTTTGAAATTCGCCTTTTTCGGGAGTGGTAGGGATGGTTAAAAGCATTGTTGCCTCGATTGTAAAAGTTCAAAACTCTTATTATTTTAGCAAACCTTTGACCTTTATGAAATTACCTTCTCGCATTGGCCTATCACCGCATTTAGCACTAGGGCCATGAGCGAACACTGTTACCCATGTAACTTCTGAAATATCTGACAGAACGTAATCAACATCTTTAATTAATTTAAAATGGTCATTCCAGATTGTGACAGAATCGTGTCTATATTGATTATGGAGAGAAAAGGCTTGTTTGTTTACATCAATATTGGTCAACATAAATTTTTCAAAATTAAAATGAATTATCCCCTGTCTAAATTGTGGATAATGGTGTCTGGCCAGGGCATTGAAAGATAATAAAAAGACTAATAAAATTCTCATAATGTATCCTCATAAAAAAATCCCCTGATGAACACTAAGTTTCATCAGGGGAATATGTCCTTAATTAAATGGACTAATTAAAACTACGGAGAAATATCAACGATACCAGTGATATAAAGCTTATCACCTTCAACTAAAGCTTCAGCACCAGCAGTAGCCGATGGGCCAGCGAAAGTAAGACGAGTTACACCGCCAACAACTGAAACAGTATAGTCAAGAGTTTCATAAAGATTAACCCTTGCACCAACACCGATCACAAGAGACTCAGGAATCATTTGCTCTTGAAGATCAACGTATTGGTTTACAATGTCACCAGCAGAAAGAGTGATCTCTTCTTTATGGCAAGTTGTACCGGCCGCAATTTGAGAGTCTACATACGCCTTAGTGGCCAAATCTTGGGCGGCAGTTGGATCAGCCGCATCCTTAAACTGCATAGCTGAACACTGAACTTCAAGAGCGTCAAGAGTGATAGAACCTCTGACCCCTGCACCTTGTTTAGCACCAGTTTGAATGAAAATGCTACCTGAGTCAGCATCTACACCAGTTCCTTTAACGTAAGCATCAATAGACTCAATAACTACGTCACCAGAATCTACTTCAGCGTTAGTAGCT
>Ga0247840_10003599_pt1 | contig 25907 bp, 21 predicted proteins | sample LaCruzMarch2015__FD_192404 | JGI IMG/M metagenome (GOLD analysis project Ga0247840, IMG submission 192404) | Freshwater microbial communities from meromictic Lake La Cruz, Castile-La Mancha, Spain - LaCruzMarch2015_17m | ecosystem: Environmental > Aquatic > Freshwater > Lake | place: Spain...
AGCTTATTGAGGTGAAAGTATTTGCAAAATCGCACGACCGATTTTTGATTATTGATAACAAAACAGTGTATCACATTGGAGCTTCGCTTAAAGATTTGGCTAAAAAATGGTTTGCATTTTCGAAAATGAACATAGATGCAAAGGTAATTTTAAACCTTATTGAAAAATAATTTTAACGCATTCACGATGAAAAATCAGGGTGAAATTATTCTTTATCAATCCGAAAATTCTACTCAATTAGAGGTACGAATTGAAAATGAGACTGTTTGGCTGACTCAAGCACAAATAGCAGATTTGTATGGGACAAAGCGCCCAGCAATTACTAAACACTTAAAAAATATTTTTGAAAGTGGAGAATTAATGGAGAATAGCACATGTTCCATTTTGGAACACATGGGTGCAGATGACATGAGATTATATCAAACAAAATACTATAATTTAGATGTGGTCATTTCAGTTGGCTATAGGGTGAATACAAAAAATGCTACTCAATTCCGCATTTGGGCTAATAGCATTCTGAAAGAGTATTTAATGAAAGGATATGTATTGAACAGCAGAATTGACAAGATAGAAAAGAAAATTTTTGAACACGACCAAAAATTTGATTTACTGATAAAAACATCGCTTCCACCAAACGAAGGGATTTTTTACGATGGACAGATTTTTGATGCTTGGAAATTTGCTGCCGATTTGGTAAAATCAGCTCAAAAATCAATTGTGTTGATTGACAATTATATTGATGAAAGTGTACTACATTTACTCTCGAAACGAAATAATGGAGTAAAAGCTTACATTTACACTTCGAAAATATCCACAGAATTGCAATTGGATATTGATAAGTTTAATGCTCAATATGAGCTTATTGAGGTGAAAGTATTTGCAAAATCGCACGACCGATTTTTGATTATTGATAACAAAACAGTGTATCACATTGGAGCTTCGCTTAAAGATTTGGCTAAAAAATGGTTTGCATTTTCGAAAATTGAACTTGATGCAAACGAACTAATAAATAAAATTCAATAACAACTAAAAAAAATGGAAACAACAAGACAACAAAAAATATCGAGGATGTTGCAAAAAGAGTTAGGAGAAATCTTTTTGTTGTACGCCCGCAAACTGCAGGGAACATTAATTACGGTAACTACCGTTCGTATAAGCCCCGATTTGGGTATTGCCCACACGCATTTAAGTATTTTTCCGAGTGAAAAATCGGCTGCTGTGATTGCTCAGGTGAACGCCGATACTAAAGCAATTCGTTTTGATTTGGGAAAACGTGTTCGTAATCAGCTACGTATAGTTCCGGGACTTTTTTTCCACGTTGATGATTCGTTGGATTATCTTGAAAACATAGATAATTTATTGAAACAAGACCCTCCATCGCCATTACCTTTAATCCCTCCCGCCAATAGCGGGATAAATTCCGAGGAATAAGAATTGAATTACAAAATGGTAGAAAAAACAAATTTCAACTATAAATTACGCGGACTATCCTTTTCGTTAAGGATAGCCCGCCGTTATTTGTTTTCGAAAAAGTCGCACAATGCCATTAATATCATCTCTGGAATTTCGGCTCTTGGGGTAGCTATTGGCACTATGGCTTTGGTGGTTGTTTTGTCGGTTTTTAATGGATTTGAGGGATTGATAACCGACATGTTTTCGTCGTTCGACCCTGAGCTACGCATTACACTTGCCGAAGGTAAAAGTTTTGACACAACTCTTCCTGAAATTAAACAATTACGTCAACATAAATCAATTGCTATATTTACCGATGTAATAGAAGAAAATGCTTTACTTCGGTTTAAAGATAAACAAATGCCTGCAACTGTAAAAGGTGTAAGCGACAACTTTGCCCAACTCACTAACATTCAGCAATTAATATACGATGGAAAATTCGAATTGTACGATGGTGCTTTTGAACGGGCAGTGCCGGGAATTGGCGTTGCAGGAACTTTGGGACTAAGTGCACATTTTGTAGACCCGCTTTATATTTATGCTCCGAAACGTAATTCCAAAATCAATTTACTTCGCCCCGAAAGCAGTTTTAATCAATCTGCGAGTTTTGTGTCGGGTATTTTTTCGGTTCAACAAGCTCAGTACGACGATAAATATGTGCTTATTTCGCTCAATCATGCTCGCGAATTGTTCGAATACGATTCGACAATGGTTACAGCCATTGAACTGAAATTAAAATCTTCTGTTGATTTATCGAAAACCCAAACAGCAATTGCAAACTTATTAGGTAAAAAATACAAAGTAAAAAACCGCTTCGAGCAACAGGAAAGTTTTTTCAATATTATGAAAATTGAAAAATGGATTACTTTTCTGATTCTCAGTTTTATTCTACTAATTGCTAGCTTTAATATAATCGGCTCATTATCAATGCTTATTATTGATAAAAAAGCAGATATTACAACTCTTGAAAGTCTGGGAGCTGATAAAAAAACAATTAAACTTATTTTCCTTTTAGAAGGTTGGATGATATCAGCAACCGGAGCTATTGTAGGTGTAGTACTTGGCACTGTTATAAGCTTAGCACAAGAGTTTTTTGGAATAATCAGACTCGGCACCGGCTATGTAGTTGATGCCTATCCTATTGCTACAAACATTACCGACATATTTTTGATTTTTGTTACGGTTTTGATAATGGGATTTTTAGCTGCATTGTATCCTGTGAAATATCTTAAGTAGACGAAACCTCACCCCTAACCCCTCTCCATGTGGAGAGGGGAAAGCAATCTGCAACTATCAGTATTACAAAATGGAATTACATTCCACCTATTCAATTTTCCCAATCCAATAAAATTAAGTACCTTTGCGGCCGAATTATTTGCACCCACACGTAGGATTTGTGAAAATCTGAGTGATTGATTAGAATGGAATGTAAATATCTGAACTATTTAGATATACAAAAAACAAATGGGAAATATTGTAGCAATTGTAGGGCGTCCGAACGTAGGAAAATCGACCCTTTTTAACAGACTTACCAAAAGCCGTAGGGCTATTGTAAACGAAGAAGCGGGCACTACGCGTGACCGCCAGTACGGAAAATCGGAATGGGACGGACGCGAGTTCTCCATTATCGACACCGGAGGTTGGGTAGTAAACTCAACAGACATTTTTGAAGACGAAATTAAACGTCATGTAGTGTTGGCTATCGAAGAAGCCGATGTTATTTTGTTTATGGTCGACATACAAAATGGAATTACCGATTACGATCTCGAAGTAGCACAAATACTTCGCCGCAGCACAAAACCAATAATTCTTGTTTCGAATAAAGCAGATACTTTTGATTGGCAATTTAGCGTAGCTGAGTTTTATAAACTTGGCTTGGGTGAACCACTCATGGTTTCGGCTATAAATGGCTTAGGAACAGGCGATTTGCTCGACAAACTTCTCACTCATTTCAATCCTGATATTGTTGAAGATATTAACGAAGAGCTGCCCCGTTTTGCGGTAGTTGGTCGTCCAAATGCCGGAAAATCATCGATGGTTAACGCATTTATGGGAGAAGAACGCACCATTGTAACCGATGTTGCCGGAACTACCCGCGATGCGATTTATACACGATTCAACAAATTTGGGCACGATTTTTATTTGGTTGATACAGCCGGAATTCGTAAGAAAGCCAAAGTAAACGAAGACCTCGAATACTATTCGGTAGTGCGAGCAATTCGAGCCATCGAAAATGCCGATGTTTGTATTTTAATGATTGATGCCACTCGAGGTATCGAAAGTCAGGATTTGAATATTTTCTCGTTGATTCAAAAAAACAAAAAAGGACTTGTAGTAGTAGTAAATAAGTGGGATTTGGTTGAAAATAAAGAAACTAACGATATAAAAGAAATAGAAAAAACGATACGTGAGCGCCTTGCTCCATTTGTCGATTTTCCTATAATTTTTACTTCGGCAACTACGAAACAGCGTATTTTAAAAGTGGTTGATACAGCGGTTCAAGTTTACGAAAATAAATTCAGGAAGATACCTACAGCAAAATTAAATGAATACCTGCTTCCACTTATTGAAAACTATCCGCCACCAGCATTAAAAGGTAAGTATATAAAAATTAAGTATATAACACAGTTACCAAATACGTACGTTCCTACTTTTGTATTTTTTGCTAATTTGCCTCAATACGTAAAAGATCCATATAAACGATTCTTAGAAAATAAGATTCGTTCGAAATACGACTTTACAGGTACACCAATGCAACTATTTATTCGTCAAAAATAAACAACAAAAAGCTATCGCAAATCAAAAATGCGGTGGCTTTTTTATTTTATATAATGTTGTTTTAGAACATTCTTTTTCATCAAAAAATATTATCTTTGTGCCATGATGATTAAAAACAATGGATTGAAATAATATGTTAAGACAGCAGTTACAACAAAAACTTCAACAAAAACTCTCTCCTGCGCAAATTCAGGTTATAAAAATGCTCGAAGTACCAACTTTGGAGCTTGAAGAACGCATCCGACAAGAGTTGGAAGAAAATCCGGCACTCGAAGAAGGTGCTGAAGCTGACAATACAGATGATTACGATGATGAGTTTAGCGATGATGGTGGCAACAACGATGATTTTGACCCCGATGAATACATGATGGACGATGACATTCCAGATTATAAACTAAAAGCCAATAATACTTCGAAAGACGATAAGCGTGAGGACATTCCTTTTTCGGCAGGAATGACTTTTCACGAAAATTTATTAGATCAGCTCGGATTACTCAACCTCACCGAGCATCAACATGCTTTAGCTGAATATGTTATAGGTAATATCGACGACGAGGGCTATTTGCGCAGAACAGCAGAATCGATGGTGGATGATATAGTTTTTCAGGCAGGCATACAAACTTCCGACGACGAAATGTTTCAGGTTATTGAAATTATTCGTCAGTTTGACCCAGCCGGTGTGGGAGCTACAACACTTCAGGAATGCCTCATTTTACAATTAGAACGAAAAAATCAATCCATAGATGTTCAGTTTGCTACAAAAATAATAAAAGACTATTTCGAAGAATTTACAAAAAAGCATTTCGATAAAATTACAAAGGGTTTAAACATCGACGATGAGCAGCTTAAAAAGGTAATTTCCGAAATAACACGCCTTAATCCGAAACCAGGAAATGCTTGGGGCGGCAATATTCTTGAAAAATCGATGACTACCATTGTACCCGATTTCATTCTCGAAACAGAAGGAAGACAACTCGTTGTGCAACTGAACAATAGCAACGTACCCGACCTCAGAGTAAACTCAACTTACAACAATATGTTTGAAGATTACGCTGCTAATAAGAAAAATCAGTCGCGCGAAATGAAAGATGCTGTGATGTTTGTAAAACAAAAAATTGATGCCGCTCGTTGGTTTATAGATGCCATTAAGCAACGTCAAAATACGCTTCTTACTACCATGACAGCCATTGTGAAATTTCAAAAAGAATTTTTCTTAGAAGGCGATGATACTTTTCTTAAGCCAATGATTCTGAAAGATATAGCAGATATAACTGGTTATGATATTTCGACTATTTCGCGTGTAAGTAATAGCAAATACATACAAACAGATTTTGGAGTTTATCCCGTTAAATACTTTTTTTCGGAATCGATGACAAACGATTCGGGAGAGGAAGTTTCGACGCGCGAAATTAAAAAGATTTTGCAAGATTGTATAGGAAATGAAAATAAACAAAAACCATTGAACGATGATGCTTTGGCAGATGTTTTAAAAGATAAAGGGTATTTGATAGCACGTAGAACCGTTGCAAAATACCGAGAACAATTGAACATTCCAGTAGCCCGACTACGTAAAGAAATTTAGTAATGAAAAAATTTTACAATATAGTATCATTTGTTTTTCAACCTTTATTGATGCCAACTTACGGGATGGCTATGTTGATAAATGTAGATGTTTTTGACGTTATTCCGTTTATATGGAGGTTGATAGCCATAGTAGGAACATTTATTTTTACAGGTTTAATGCCCGCAACACCTATTCTACTCATGTTGCGAAAGGGCGAAGTAAGCGATTTGTTTATTTCGAAACGTGAACAGCGCACCATGCCCTATCTCTTTTCATTTTTATCGTACGTTTTCTGGACATTATTTTTGTTGCGTGTACTTAAACTTCCGATGTTTATGGTTGCCATTGGAATCGGCACCACATTATCCATTTTAATAATTACCTTAATTAATTTAAAATGGAAAATTTCGGCTCATCTTTCGGGAATAGGTGGTTTGGCTGGAGGAATTTTTGGCGTTTGCTACCGTATGGCATACAATCCGGTTTGGCTTTTTGTACTTATTTTGGCCATTTCGGCTTTAGTTGCAATTGCAAGAATGGAGCTAAAAGCACATACTCCTTTTCAGACCTTAGCCGGATTTACATTGGGATTCTTAACGGTATTTATTCCTTGTATGCTATTGTAAGAGGTAAGTGGTAAGAGGCAAGTGGTAAGATGTTTAGAAACGATTTTGCCATAAACTGCGTAACCATTCACCTAACTTTTTCTCTGCTGCATTATTTTGAACTTTCCAAATCGATTGTTTGGTAAGCTCATCTGGTAAAAATTGCTGTGCCACAAAATTATTCGGAAAATCGTGCGAGTATTTATAATTTTTACCGTAATTCAAATCCTTCATCAATTTTGTTGGCGAGTTTCGCAAATGTAATGGAACAGGCAGATTCCCTGTTTTTTCGACCAATGCCAACGCCTCGTCGATTGCCAAATAAGCAGAATTGCTTTTGGGTGAAGCAGCCAAATAAACAGTAGCTTCAGCCAAAATAATACGACCTTCGGGCCAACCAATTTTTGTCAACGCATCGAAACATGCATTTGCGAGCAATAAAGCATTTGGATTAGCCAAACCAATATCTTCGGCAGCCGAAATTACCAATCGGCGGGCAATAAATTTAGGGTCTTCGCCACCTGCCACCATGCGAGCCAACCAATAAATGGCCGCATCGGGGTCGCTACCACGTATTGACTTAATAAATGCCGATATAATATCGTAATGCATTTCGCCATCCTTATCGTAAGCCATCGGATTTTGTTGAAGTCGCTCGGTTACAATTTCGTTGGTAAACCGTACCACTTTTTCATTTCCCGACGAAACAACTAATTCAATTATATTCAGCAATTTGCGTGCATCACCTCCGGCATATCGTATGAGTGATTCAGTTTCTTCGAAAATAATCTCACGATTTTTTAATTCGCTGTCGGCAGTTATAGCGCGCTGAGCCAATTCCATTAAATCCTCGTTTTCGAGCGATTTAAGCACATACACCTGACAGCGCGAAAGCAGGGGCGTAATTACCTCGAATGATGGATTTTCGGTAGTTGCACCAATGAGTGTTACAGTTCCATTTTCGACAGCACCAAGCAGTGAATCTTGTTGCGATTTGCTAAAACGATGAATTTCGTCGATAAACAAAATGGGATTTCCAACCTGTGTATTGAAGAATCGCGCTTGTTTTGCTTTTTCTATCACTTCGCGCACATCTTTTACACCCGAAGTAACTGCACTTAATGTATAAAAAGGGCGTTCCAGTTTATTAGCAATAATCTTTGCCAGTGTAGTTTTTCCAACTCCTGGCGGGCCCCAAAGAATAAACGAAGCAATATGCCCCGACTCAATCATTTGTCGGAGTATTGCTTTTGGGCCTACCAAATGCTTTTGCCCTATGTATTCGTCCAACGACTGCGGACGAAGGCGTTCTGCTAAAGGTTGCATTTTTTGAAGATTTTTGAACGCAAATTACGCGAATAGTCGCAAATTTATGATTATATTCCTTTTGAAAAAATACTATTTTGAATTTTTGAATGCTAAGTATGATTCTTTTACAAAATCTTTAACAGGTGACCATAATGTTAATATATCTCCATTCTTTTCAAAAACCTTTCCGTGATTACCAGCTCCGAAATTTGCCATCGAGTTAAAATTACCACGAAATTTCTCAATAGATTCACATTGCTGCTCTATCAAACTAAAACTAACACTGTCCTTAAAATTTAAATACTCCATTACTTTTACTAAAATCTTACTGTTAGTTTGATTAGGCTTATTTAACCACCGGGGTACTCTTCTTCTAACTTTTTCTATTTCAATTTGTATGTCATTTTGTATCTCATTTGTATTAATTTCATCTGTACTATTAAAATTACTATCATTTATTTTAATAATTTCTTGAATGTTTGTAAATTGGTCGAGGGTTTTCTTCGATTCTGTTATGTCAATTGTATTTATCAAATTAATTTCAATACTTTTTAAAGCTAATTCAATACTCTCCTTAGAGAATTTTGCACAAGCATCATCTTTAATAAATTCAAAGATTCTACTTTTAAATTCCTCTGATGTTAAATAATCAATGGCATCCAGACTTTGCATTTGATTTTTGCAATAGTTTATTAATGTTTCAAGGTTAAATGATTGTTTACTAAATAATTCTAAAAACTTTAATCCATCCTGAGCATTTTCATTAAACTCAATATTCATAATTTCAACAGGTACTTTACAATTCGAATCTTCGTAAAAAACATGAATTCTATCGTTTATCAAAATTCCTATATTTAATTTCAATTGACGTAGATATGAAAACAACTGAGAATCATTTCTTTCTGTATATTTAGCAGTAGGCTTTTTGATTTCTACAACAAATAAATCTCGTTCATGATTTTTAATAATAATGTCTGGTTTTAAAGAATTAGCAGAACCAATATTAATATTTCGTTTTTCTTCAATTTCTTTATTGAATCTAGACCATCCTAATTTTTCAAATATATTTACTATCTCTGATTGAAATAAGTTTTCTGGCGAATTCCTATTAATCTTAATTAAATAGCAGATTTCTTTCCATTTATTTTCCATATAACCGTTTTAATATTTGCGTTGATTTGCGTAATTTGCGTTCTATATTCTTTAATTTATTGTTGGTAAACTTGAATAATTTTTTGAGTAGCGTAAATGTTGGTCTACATAATTTTCGTTGTAAGTAACTTTCACGTCAGTGACTTTCCCCGAAGCATCTTTCACTAACTCGTATACCGGATTTACAAAACCACGGTAAGGCGCTAAATTAAGTTTTTTGTAACGAGCCAACACTTCGGTGTGAAGTACCGGATTTACTTTTACGGCATAAGCCTCAACAACTCTTTTTGCACCTTCAAAATCGCCTGTAGAGCGGATTCTTTGTATTTCGGCTAATAATTGTCCGAATAGTGTGCGAACTTTTTCGTAATCGTTCACTACTACAAATGTTTCACCATCACGTACTTTCAGTTCAATTACATTATCGGTTTTTCCTTTTTCGTACACCCAAGCAGCAATCAACTGTCGGTTGCGCATGTGCGATTCCTCAATGTTTTTTCCGGGCTGAATGCGTGTTAATTGCGTCATCAATCCATTCATTACAAACTGATAATACTCAGCTTTATATGCTTCCTTATCTGGTAATAAACCCAATTCCACCATTTTATTATCGCCCATATAATACAAACCAAACAAATCGGCGCGCGCCTCTTCGATGGTTGAACCATAAGCTTTCAGCGCATCAGGGTCAACTCCCGGAAGCAGTTTACCTGAACCATGACCGAGGCATTCATGTAAGTCGGTGTGGAGGTTATTGGTGAGCGAAGCATACTTTTTGGCACGTTCACGCTCTGTATTGCTCCACATAAATTCTTCGGCAAAACCATTTCCCAACGAAGCTTGGTCGTAAGCTTCGGTAATATTTTCGATGGTAACTGATTTGGAGCCATGTTCGGCACGTATCCAGTTGGCATTCGGCAAGTTAACACCTATCGGCGTTGCAGGGTAACAATCTCCAGCGAGAATGGTAGCTGTAATAACTTTTGCCGAAACGCCTTTCACTTTTTCCTTTTTAAATTGGGGGTCGATAGGCGAATTATCTTCGAACCATTGCGCATTATCGCTGATAATTTGAGTTCGTTTGGTAGCTTCGATGTTTTTAAAATTGACAATCGATTCCCAACTTGCTTTCATGCCCAGTGGGTCGCCATAGGTTTCGGTAAAGCCGTTTACAAAATCTACTTGCGAAGTCAAATCCTGCACCCATTTAATAGAGTATTCATCATAAGTTCGCAAATCACCCGTTTTATAAAACTCAATTAATGTGGCGATTACATCTTTTTGTTTGTCGTTTTCGGCAACAGTAGCCGCTTTTTCCAACCACCCTACTATTCGTTCGATAGCTTGCGTGTAAAGCCCACCCACTTTGTAGGTTTTTTCGACCAACTTTCCATTTTCCTTTACCAATTTACTGTTCAATCCATACGAAATGGGTCGTGGGTCGTTGGCAACTTTCATGTTAGCATAAAAATCTTCCACTTCTTTTTGGGTAATGCCTTTGCCATAATAATTATTGCCCGAAGTACGAATTAAATCCACACCGTCGGCCTGATTGGTACGTTTGGGGTAAACAGTTGGGTCGAAAATAACCGGTAATAGCTTTTGCAACAAATCATCTATTGTTTCATCTTTCATTACAATCGTTTTCAATTTGTCTTTTTCAATCGAATTAAGGACATCAATGAAATACTCCGGAGTAAATCCAGGCGCAAATTTATCTTCAGAATAATGATGATGAATTCCATTTCCCATCCAAATCCGTTTCAAATAATCAGTTAGATTCTGAAAATCAGCACTTTTTCTATCACCTTTAAATTCCGCATACATTGTTTCCAATGTTCGTCGAACAGTGAGATTGTATTTGTTATTTTGATCGTACAAAATATCGCGCCCTTCGAGAGCTGCCTGATTTAGGAAATAAATAAGTTCTTTTTGTTTCAAACTGAGTTTTTCGAAATCGGGTACACGATAACGTAGAATTTCAATATCGGCGAATTTATCTACCGAATATTTAAACGAAGCATCTTGTGCCATAGCAACATTCTGATTATTAATTGTCAACACGGCTGCTGTCATAATTATAAAAAATGATTTTTGTGACATATTTTTTTTTGAATAAATTAAAATTTGAAACACAAAGGTAATGAAATTAGTTCTTTCTGAATTATAAAATATTTATTCAACTTATAAAAGGTAAAGTTTTGAAAAATATACTATATTTGCAAAGCTAAATTTTAGTAATATAAAAATGGACGTTAAGGAAAGAATTCAATATTGGGTTGAAATTTCAGAGTATGATTTAGAAACCGCAAAAGCAATGCTTGTAAGTAATCGATACTTATATGTTGGATTTATGTGTCATCAGTCAGTTGAAAAAATAATAAAAGCCTATTTTACAAAGGTAAAACAGGACTCTCCTCCTTACATTCACAATTTGAAAAGATTAGCTGAACTTTGTGAATTATACACTGAATTTTCAGACTATCAATTAGATATAATTGAAGAATTGATACCAATGAATATTGAAGCCAGATACCCAACCTACAAAGAACACCTATTAAAAACACTCACAAAATCGAGTTGTTCGGAATTAATCTCAAAAACAGAAGAATTATGTCAGTGGATCAAAAAAAAGCTTTAGATAATGCAAGAATCTATGCAAAATTAGTTGGAGAAATCATTCAACCAGCAAAAGTGGTGCTTTATGGCTCGTATGCAAAGGGCAATTGGAATGATAACAGCGACATTGACATAGCTGTAATTATGAATACGATTGATGATTATTTGGAAACTTCGAAAAAAATAAACAAATTAACAAGAGGTATTGACACTAGAATTGAACCGGTATTATTGCAAAGCAACGAAGATAGTAGCGGTTTTTTATCAACGGTTTTGAATACAGGGATAACTCTATATTCAAACTAAATCAAAATATTGATTGTATTAATGGCTGAATTTTCGAATAAGAAATTCAGCTATTTTATTTAAAATCTTTCCTATCTTTGCATCTCATGTTACACAATTTTATTTCGTCGCAAATACGTGCGCAATTGCCATTTGAACCTACTGAACAACAAGCCGTTTTGCTTGACAGGCTGGGTGAATTTCTGATGTCCACCGATTCGGAAAAGGTTTTTTTATTGCGGGGCTATGCCGGAACAGGAAAAACCTCAGTGGTGAGTGCACTTGTTCGTGCACTTAATGCGCTGAAACAGAAAACCATGCTCCTTGCTCCTACCGGCCGTGCTGCTAAAGTTATTTCGGGCTATTCGGGCTTTCCTGCTTTTACTATACACAAACGCATTTATCGCCAAAAAGCCATGGGCGATTATCGCTTTCAGCTCGCTGATAATTTGTTTTCACACACTTTATTTATTGTCGACGAAGCTTCGATGATTTCGAACATTGGTGGTGACACCGAATTTGGCTCAGGTCGATTATTAGATGATTTGGTGGAATTTGTTTATAGCGGCGATGGCTGTAGTCTTTTGCTGTTGGGCGATACGGCGCAGTTGCCACCCGTAATGCAACCACACAGTCCGGCTTTGGAAAAAGACAAATTAGCAGGTTACGGACTCAAAGTGCACGAATTTATTTTAACCCATGTGGTTCGTCAAGCATTGGAAAGCGGCATTTTGCACAATGCCACCCGTTTACGCGAAATGCTTACCGAGGATAAAACTTCAGAATTTCCCGTTTTTGAAACGAAAGGATTTCCGGATATTAAACACCTGAATGGCATGGATTTGATTGACGAAATTCAACGTGCTTACAATGGTGTTGGTGTGGAAGATACGATTGTAGTAACGCGCTCCAACAAACGCGCAAATATGTACAACAATGGCATCCGTAACCGCGTGTTGATGAAAGAAGATGAGCTTACGAATGGTGATTTGTTGATGGTTACAAAAAATAATTATTTTTGGAACAAGCCCTACAAAGAAATTGATTTTATTGCCAATGGCGATGTACTCGAAGTAATGCGGGTAGGCAAACACCGCGAAATGTATGGTTTTCGTTTTGCTGAACTTAGCTTGCGTTCGCTCGATTACGATTGGGAAATTGATGCACGTGTTTGGATCGATTTGTTGCAGTGCGAATCGCCGGCACAAGCAAACGAAATGCATCAAAAGCTATTCGAAGCGATTGCCGAAGATTATCCGGAAATTACCAATCGCAAATTTTTGATAAAAACCATATACGAAAACGAGTTTTTCAATGCGTTGCAAGTAAAATTTGCGTATGCCGTAACCTGCCACAAAGCACAGGGCGGACAGTGGAAAAAGGTTTTTGTAGACCCCGGACAAGTTGCCGATGAACGCCTTAACAGTGATTTTTACCGCTGGATGTACACGGCTGTAACGCGTGCAAGTGAGTCGGTTTTTTTGGTAAATTTCCCAAATGCTAAATAAAATTTTAAGAACATGATAATCCTTTTGTCGCCAGCTAAAATACAAAATTTTAAACCTCAGCAGGTTACGGATAAATATTCCATGCCGCAATTTATGAAAGAGGCCAAGCAACTGGTCAACTTGATGCGGCAATTAGAACCTACTGAGCTAAGCAAACTACTCGACATTAATCATAAACTTACTGAATTAAACTACGATAGGTATTTCAATTGGCATGTTCCATTTACACCTGCGAATGCCAAACAGGCTGCTTTGGTGTTCGATGGAGAAGTTTTTCGAGGATTACAGGCAACCGATTTTACTGCCGACGATTTTGAATTTGCCCAGCAACATTTAATTATTCTATCAGGGCTTTATGGCGCACTTCGACCGCTGGATTTGATACAAGGCTATCGACTCGAAGTTAGCTCGGCACTAAAAAACGAAAATGGTCGGGATTTATATGCATTCTGGCAACCACGCATCACTAAATTTGTTTTAAATGCCCTTAAAAACACACAACCGAAAGTTATTATAAATCTGGCTTCGAGCGAATATTTCAAAGCGTTGGATTTGAAGAACAAAAAAGTGAACGTAATTGATGTAGAGTTTCTCGAATATAAAAATGATACGCTGAAACCAATCGTTATTTACACCAAAAAAGCACGTGGATTAATGGCACGGTACTTGATTAAAAATAAAATCGAAAACATCGAAGATATAAAAGGCTTTAGCGATGGTGGTTATTGGTTTAATCCGCATTTATCGTCTGAGAGTAAGTTGGTGTTTGTGAGGTGAAAACCCCTAACCCCTAAAGGGGAAAAGTTAGTATCAAAAATTTTAATTCTTAAGCCCCTTTAGGGGTTTGGGGTAATTTTAAATAACATTATGAATATCAGTTTATTAAAAAAATCAATTCTTTTCGCAACAGCCATTATGCTGATTGCAGTTATTATTTTAGCACAAAAAAATGAAACCACTCCCCTCGCCCTTCGATGGAAAACCGTAGAGGAAATGGCTGAAAAACAGTTGCCTGAATCGGCTCTAAAAGAAGTCGATGAGATTATTGCGCAAGCACAAAAAGAAAAAAATACGGCAGAGATTATTAAAGCTATGCTGTATAAAATGCGCTTTACGCTCGACATTGACCCCGATAAAGCACCACAGTTGATTCGCGAGTTTGAAGCTTTCGCCGAAAAAGAAACTGCTGCTGATAAAAAAGCATTGTTATATTCGATGACTGCCGAACTATATGCCCGACATTACCAACACGATGCGTGGACAATTAATAGACGAACTCAAGTAGTTGGAAACGTGCCTGATGACCTGAAAGAATGGACAAAAAATATTTATTTTGATAAAATTACAAAATTGCTTACGGCTTCGTTGCAACAAGCTGATAAACTTCAAAATACCGACTTATCTGAATTTGAAACGTTGATTGATAAGGGTGACGACAGCCGTATTTTTCAACCCACTTTGTTCGATTTTTTAGCCTATCGGCGTATTAGTTTGCTGCAAGAAATTTCGCAAGCAACCGATTTAAAAAATCCGCTCGACGATGCCCGATTATTCAGCAATGCTGCTGAGTTTGGTAGTATAAAACAAGATTCAATATACAAAAACTCAATTGAAAATCAGACAATTGAAACCTATAAGCATTTGATTAATTTCCATTTAAAAAGCAAATTCCAGCAAGCGTTGATATATACCGACCTCAACCGATTGCAATATCTGAAAGCGCAAACGCAAAATAATTCGCTTTATTTCAAGGCTTTAGAAACATTGGAAACGCAGTATGCCGCCAATGAATTTGTTGTAGAAATCTGGAACGAAAAAGCAAAATACTATCTTGAAAATCACAACGAAACAACTGAAAACAAAACATTTAAACGAAAAGCATTCGAAATTTGTAAAGTCGGTATTGAAAAATTTCCAACTTACCGACGCATTGATTTGCTAAAAAACCTGCAGAAACAAATTACACAAAAAAGTCTGAATATCCTTCACAAAGAGCTCGTTAGGCCAAAAGCTGAATTAGAGTTCAAAATCAATTCTGCCAACCTTAATCTGTTGGAAATGAATGTATATCGTATTACTGCAACGGCTCAAGAATATTACGAATACAAACAGAATCAGCATATACACAATGGCTCATTTCCAAATCGCACCTTAGTAGAAAGTCGAACTATAGCTGTAAAACCGAATCCGAATTTTGAAGTAACCGACACCACAATAAACTTACAAACAGGCGATTACGGTATTTACGAAGTGAATGTACAGGAAAAACTTTCGCCCGAGGAAAGTACACAATTTTCGAAAACAGTTTTTGTAGTGTCCGATTTAGGATTTATTCAACGCACTTCGGAGGCTAATTTTCAAAGTTTATATGTACTGAATCGTGAAACAGGAAATCTGCTTGCCAAAGCAAAAGTAGCTGTATATCAAAACAAATGGAGCGGAAATGGCTATAAGTTGGAATTAAAAAACTCCCTGTTTTCAGATAAAAATGGCTTTTGTAAAATCCCTTTTTCAAACAGATATTCCGATCATATCCTTTTCCTTCAACTTGGTAACGACAAATATTTTTCGTCTACTTCGTATAGTTATTTCAATGAAAACAAGCCTTATATCAACGAAAAACCACAACTAAAACTATTTACCGACCGTTCGCTGTATCGACCAGGGCAAGTGGTTTATTTTAAAGGAATTGCTTATTTTTCCAATAAAAATAAACAAGAAGTTCAAAAATCGGCTTCGTACGAAGTTACGTTGTACGATGCTAACCATCAAAAAGTAAGTTCTAAAACATTTAAGACAAACGAGTTTGGCTCGTTTGCCGGTGAGTTTGTATTGCCCGAAGGAGGATTAAATGGCGCCTATCGCATTCAGACTGATCATTTTTCTGAAGTCATTTATGTAGAGGAATATAAACGACCTACTTTCGAGGTTACAATTGACAAACCAACAGCTGAAATTCGCTTTGGTACAAAAGTAATTGTAAGCGGAATTGTAAAAGCTTACGCGGGTTATAATATTGGAAGTGCGAAAGTAAAATACCGTGTAACGCGCACTTCGCACCGCTACTGCTGGTGGTGGAATGAACCGGAAACAGAAATCACAACCGGCAGCGCGATGTCCGATACGAACGGAGAATTTGAAGTTTCGTTTGTTCCCGAAAAGCCAAAAACAGGAGCTGAAAGCTGGCGTGGCAGTTTTTATACCTATACTATTACTGCCGACGTAACCGACCCCAAAGGCGAAACGCAAACTGGAGAAAAAAGCATTTCAGTTGGTGATAAATCCTTGTTTATCATTGCTTCAGTTCCTGAAAAAACGGAAAAAAGCAAGGGTTTATCAATGGATATTTCTACTGAAACATTGAACGGTGAAAAAATAGAGTCGGTAGTTGATTACGAAATTTACCGCATGGAAACATTGACAGATTATATTGAAAACAAAACCGATATTTCGAAAGTACCGAATGCCGAAAAACTAATTTCGGGAAAATTTAACACCAAAGATAAAACTTTAATTATTGATGTGAAAAAATGGAAATCGGCACAATACCGTATTATTTTAAAAACGAAAGATGCTTTTGGGAATGAAGTTAAAACCGAAAACACAACTATTTTTTATGATAATGCAGATAAAAGTCCGGCAGTAAAAACCTATCAATGGTTACAAGTGCTCAATGCTGATTGTGCAGTGGGCGAAAAAGGGAAAATTCGCTTTGGCACATCGGCTAAAAACACGGCTGTGCTGTACGAAATTATGCAGGGGAACAAAGTTATTGAGCGTAAATGGCTGAAATTAAACAACGAAATACGCGATTTTGAAATACCATTTTTAAATGAATATGGAGCGGGAATTACAGTTTTGTTCACCTTTATGAAAGACGAGCGTTTGTTTGTCGAACAGGTACAAATAACCCGAAAAGTGGTTGAAAAGAAGCTTACGCCAACGCTGAACGTTTTCCGCAACAAACTACAGCCGGGCGAAAAAGCCGAATGGACAATTTCCCTTCCGGAGGCAGGCAAGGATAAAAAAGCCGCCGAATTATTGGTGGGAATGTACGATGCTTCGTTGGATGCCATTCGTCCACACAGTTGGAATTTCAATCCTGTCTATCGCGAGGGAATCAGCTATTCGCCAATTTGGATTGCAAATACTGTAAATCTAAGCAACGATTTTGTGTATTACGAAAACGAACAATTGGAAGTTATTAATTTTAAATTAGATAATTTGAATTGGTTTGGGTTAAATATGCATAGAATGGAGTATGACAATATTCGTATACGTGGTGTACGAGTGGCGGCTCCTTTAGCACAAGAAAACTCACACGTGCTTAACGAATCAGTAGTTGTAGCTTATGGTAAACAAGAGAAAATTTATGGTTCTGTCGCAGTTGCTACTGAAGGCGCAGCCGATAAACAAAAAATAGCAGATCAAAAACTCGATGTAAAACCCGTTCAAATCCGCTCCAACTTCAACGAAACAGCCTTTTTTTATCCACAACTACGCACCGATGCTCAGGGAAATGTAAAATTCACGTTTACTGCTCCCGAAAGTCTGACGCGCTGGAATGTGAATATGCTATCGCATACAGCAGATTTATATTTCGGACAAAAACAGGAACAAGTTGTAACTCAAAAAGACTTAATGGTACAAATGAACTTACCACGTTTTGTTCGTCGGTCGGATAAATTAACGTTAAGTGCAAATGTTATTAATCTAACAGATAAAGATTTAACAGCAAATGTAGTTTTTGAATTAATTGACCCTGCAACGGAAAAACAAATTATTTTAAAAGATAATCTTGTAAAAAACATAAAACTAGCTGCAAACGAAACTAAAGCTATTTCATTTGAGGTTTCAGAATTTATCCCTTTCGAATTAGTAATTTGCAAAATAATAGCCACAGCTGGAAATTTCAGTGATGGCGAACAAAAATACTTACCCGTTTTGCCCGATAAAGTATTGGTAACCGAAAGTTTGCCTTTGACCATTCGAAATAACGAAACACGTACATTTACTTTCGAAAGTTTATTGAAAAATGCTTCGAAAGTTGATACTAAAAACTTGGCAGTGGAATTTTCATCCAATCCCGCATGGTATGCGGTGCAAGCATTGCCTACACTTTCGGCACCCGAAAGCGAAAATGCATTGGATTATTTTACAGCTTATTACGCTAACACCTTGGCTGGTTTTATTGCTAATTCGAATCCTAAAATCGCCAAAGTATTCGACCAATGGAAAAACGCAAAAGGTAGCCGCGATGCTCTGATTTCGAATTTACAGAAGAACACCGAGTTGAAAAACATGTTGTTGGAAGAAACACCATGGGTAATGGCGGCGCAGGACGAAACCGAACAAAAACGACAAATTGCATTGCTGTTCGACCTCAACATGCAAAAAAATCAGGGGCAACAATATTTAGATAAACTATTAAAACTCCAAACTCCGAATGGTGGTTTTAGTTGGTTCGAAGGAATGCCCGAAAGCAGGTACATTACGCAGGAAATTTTGCTGAATCTTGCCCGATTAAATAAAATGACTAAAAGCAATCTGCTTACCTCTTACTCCTTACCTCTTACTTCTGCCTTAACTTATTTGGATTTGGAAATTGCACGCGATTTTGCTGAATTGAAAAAATACAATAAAAACTATCTGAAACAAAATTGTGTAAGCAACATGCAATTGTTTTACTTGCATTTACGTTCGGAATACCCCGAAATTCCTGTACATGTTTCGACGCAGGAAGCAGTGAGATTTTATACCGCTCAGTCCGAAAAATACTGGACATCGTTTACACTTTATGGCAAAGCCATGATGGCTGTGGTAGCTTACCGCAACGGTAAAATGAAAACTGCCAATTTAATTCTTAAATCGCTGAAAGAAAATGCATTAAAAACAGATGAATTTGGAATGTATTGGGCACGAAACACTTCGGGTTATTATTGGAACGAACGCCCAATAGCTGTACAAGCTGCTATTATCGAGGCATTTACCGAAGTATCGAAAAACACAGCCGATATCGACGAAATGAAAATCTGGTTACTCAAACAAAAACAAACACAGCGTTGGGATTCGCCATCGGCAACTGTAAATGCCATTTATGCGCTACTGTTACAGGGCAGCGATTGGTTGTCGAACGAAGGAAAAGTACAGATTAAATTAGGCGGAAAAACACTCGAACCAAGCTCAACCGAAGCCGGAACAGGCTATTTTAAAGAAACAATTCCGGCAAATGAAGTAAAAGCGGAAATGGGAAGAATTGAAATCGGGTGGGAGGTTGCAAACCGCCCTCACGATTTCAATTCTTCCCCAACCGTGATGGCGGCAAATAGCCAACTGTCCAATACCCCGACCGTGAGGGCGGCAAATAGCCTCCCAACCAATTCATCCAAAACTGTGAGGTCGGTAAATAACCAACTGTCCAATACCCCAACCGTGAGGGCGGCAAATAGCCTCCCACCCGGTTGGGGAGCTATGTATTGGCAATATTATCAGGATTTGGATAAAGTAGTAGCGCAAGGCAGCGCGTTGAAAATCACGAAAAAGTTGTTTGTAAAATCAACAAACAACAGCATGCTTCCAATCGAACAAGCCAAACTTAAAAAAGGCGACAAAGTAATAACACGACTTGTAATAACCACCGACCGCAATTTGGAATTTGTAGCTCTTAAAGATTTGCGTGCGGCCTGTTTCGAACCAGTTGAGCAACGCTCGGGCTATATTTGGCGCGAAGGAACCGGCTATTATCAAACCACAAAGGATGCTTCCACCCAATTCTTTTTCAACTACTTGCCAAAAGGCACTTACGTGTTCGAATACGAATTGTGGGTAAACAATAGCGGAACGTTTACAAGCGGAATTGCTTCGGTACAATGCCAGTATGCACCCGAATTTGTGAGCCATACGGGTGGTGAACGGATAGAAATTGGGAAATAAGAAAGTTAATAAATACCATATTATTTATCAAATTACCTTCTTTTTTTTCAAAAAGAATAAGTAGATATTATCTTTATAAACACCAAGACCACTGATTTGTTTTTGCTTGTAAGTGCTCATTAATTATACTTTTATTGAAAAGAGCCTGTTAATATATTGTTAAAATATCAATTTATATATAACTTTCAAAAATCGGGGTCTTGATTTTTATTGTTTGCGCTTATAAATTGCAAATTTTTATGTAAGTTTGCAGCAAAAGTTTTTTTTATGAGTAAAACAGGAATTGAAATTTCGTATGGTTTCGCAAAAAGTCCCTTTGGACATTGTTTTATAGCTTGGTCTGAAAATAAAATATGTCAGCTTTCGTTTTTCGATAATGCCGAATATGAGATGGAGTTATTTGCCGAAAAATTTAAAGGCAATAAACTTATACAAAACGACCGAAAAGCTGTTGATTTTGCGCAACAGATATTTGAAAAAAACGAACGTCCTCAGTTACAGCCCGATGGAACGGAGTTTCAAATAAAAGTATGGGAAGCACTTACCGAAATACCTGTTAATACTACCAGCACCTACTCCGATATTGCAGACAAAGTAGGCAAGCCCAAAGCTGTACGAGCTGTAGGAACTGCAATAGGGGCAAATCCGATTGCCTATCTTATTCCATGTCACCGTGTTATTCGTACCGATGGCACTCTTGGTGGCTACAGATGGGGCTTGGACGTAAAGAAGAAAATGCTTGCTTATGAAAAAAAAATTGAAGCATAATATTTTTCATTACACATTAAATTGTTTTCATTTTTTAAAAAACGGCATTGACCGATTGTTCTTTTTTCTAATCTCGACCCTCTTACTTCTACCTAAAAAAAATGACCCGAATTGGCATACTTTCCGACACGCACGGCATGCTCGATGAACGTGTTTTCGAATACTTTTCAAATTGCGACGAAGTGTGGCATGCTGGCGACATCGGCTCTACGGAAGTAATTGCTAAACTACAAAATTTCAAACCATTACGAGCCGTTTGGGGGAATATCGATAGCCACGAAATTCGTCGCGACTGGCCCCAACACAATCGTTTTATGTGCGAAGGTGTCAAAGTTTGGTTGACTCATATTGGCGGTTACCCCGGAAAATATGACCCAATAGTAAAGCACGATTTGTATAGTCAACCTCCTAAATTATTTGTCTGCGGACACTCGCATATATTGAAAGTACAATACGACCGAACACTTGATTTACTGTACATTAACCCCGGAGCATCTGGCAAGTACGGATTTCATAAAGTGCAAACGTTGATTCGTTTCGAAATTGATGGTGAAAAAATAAAAAACCTCGAAGTGATTGAATTAGGTTTGAAAACAGTTGATATTAAAGAAAAATAAAATTGGGAAGTACTTTTTTTAATTTTAAAAATTCAAATACTATCTTTCGAACTTTACATCGGTTTCTTTTGTTTATAACAAGAAAAACGAAAATACCATGCAATCGCTTTTCGACGGAGTAAAAGACTTCAATACAAACGATTTTTTTGAACATCAAGAGTTATTCGAAAAAATTGGACGCTATCAGGAACCTCACACTTTATTTATAGGCTGTTCCGATTCGCGCGTCGTACCTAACCTTATTACAAAAACACTTCCAGGCGAACTTTTTGTAATACGCAATATTGCCAATATAGTACCAATATACAGGGAGTCGGAAGAGTATTTAGCAACTACATCGGCCATAGAATATGCCATAAAGGTGTTGAACGTTAAATCAATACTTATTTGCGGACATTCTAACTGTGGTGGCTGCAATGCGTTGTATATGGATAAAGAAACTGCTGCACGCATTCCACACACCACCAAGTGGCTCGAATTGGCTAAAAATGTTCGTTTAAAAATGGAAAATTTACGCATTGCCAACCCTGCGGTGCGCGAATGGATGACAGAACAACTCAACATTGTAGAACAGATGAACCACCTACTTTCTTACCCTTATATTGCCGAAAAATTTGAAGCCGGAGAGATAGATATTTTAGGTTGGTACTACATTATTGAAACAGGCGAAGTATTTAACTACGACCACAAGCAGAAAAAGTTTTTGAAAATTGAATAGCTTTTTTTGCCCATGTATTTGTTCTAACAAAGAGGAAAAATAACTATTTGCTTTTTTTAAACCATAGACTTAAAAAAAGCTACATTTTATCTTTCCTACTTTAATATCGTAAAACTGAACAGTTATACAAATTAGTTTTTGTACTTTTGCAGTGTTTTTCGAAGTTTATTCATTTTTCGAGAAACAGTGAACATAAAAAACAAAAAAACACACAGATGCTTATTGTTACAACGGTTGCAATGCTAAAAACCAACATTGCCAAGGTCCGTTCAGATGGCAAATCCATTGGTTTTGTACCTACAATGGGTGCATTACATACAGGTCATATTAGGCTTGTCGAACGTTCGGTATTAGAAAATAACTTCAATATAGTAAGCATTTTTATAAATCCTACACAGTTTAACAATGCCGCTGACCTCGAAAAATATCCTCGTAATATTGAAGCTGATGCGCTTTTGCTCGAAAAAGCTGGCTGCGATTTAATTTTTGCTCCAAGTATAAGCGATATTTATACCGAAAACGAAAGAAACACACGTTTTGAGTTTGATTTTGAGGGGCTCGATAGCGTTATGGAAGGTAAATTTCGACAGGGACATTTTAACGGTGTAGTGCAAATTGTGAGTAAACTTTTTACGCTTGTTCGGCCTCACAAATCGTATTTTGGCGAAAAAGATTTCCAACAATTGGCCATTATTCATTTAATGACAAAAAAAATGGGATTCGATATTGAAATAATCGACTGCCCTATTGTTCGCGAGGCAAGCGGCTTAGCAATGAGTAGCCGCAATGAACGACTTACAAAAAATCAACGCGAAATAGCAGCTGGCATATCGAAAGTCCTATTTCTGAGTCAGCAGGTGGAAGCTGCAACTTCACCTGCCGAACTAAAAAGTTGGGTTGAAAATGAAATTGCAAAAATTGAAGGACTGCAACTGGAGTATTTTGAAATAGTAGATGCAATAACTCTACAATCGGCAAACAATTGGAACAGCTCAACCGTTGGATGTATAGCTGTTTTTTGTGCTGAAGTTCGCTTAATCGATAATATCAGATATTGTTTTAATTCGTAATTCATAAAATATAATTCGTAATTTCATGTTTGTACACATCGTAAAATCAAAAATTCACCGTGTTTCGGTTACCGAGGCCAACCTGAATTATATCGGCAGTATCACCATCGACGAAGACTTGATGGATGCAGCTAACATTATTGCAAACGAAAAAGTAACGATTGTAAACAACAATAATGGTGAACGCTTTGAAACTTATGTTATACCCGGCAAACGCAATTCGGGCGTCATTTGCTTAAATGGCGCGGCTGCCCGTCTCGTTCAACCTGGTGATATCGTGATTATTATGGCCTATGCCATGATGGAAATGGAAGAAGCACGTACATTTACTCCCGCCGTAGTTTTTCCCGACACTGCCACAAATAAGATGGTTTAATTGGCACTTCGTGCGTTATTAAGCTTCGTTGTTATTCGCACATTGTGCGTTATTAATTGTTATTATTGAGTCTTCAAATTTCTGACTTCTAATCTTATCAATGAAAGTAGTAATTATAAAATACAATGCAGGTAATATCCGTTCGGTGCTTTTTGCATTGGAACGCATTGGTGTTGAGGCTATTGTTACGGACAATCCGGATGAAATTCGTGCTGCCGACAAAGTAATTTTTCCCGGTGTTGGCGAAGCTTCCTCGGCAATGGCTTATCTCAAAGACAAAAAGCTCGACATGGTGATTAAAAGTTTAAAGCAACCTGTGTTGGGCATTTGCCTCGGAATGCAACTAATGTGTTCATTTTCGGAAGAAAACAATACGGAATGCCTTGGGATTTTTGACCAAAATGTTCGGTTATTTCCAAATGCCGGACTTAAAGTACCACAAATTGGCTGGAATAATATTACACAATTAAAAACAAACCTGCTGAGTGATTTGCCCGAAAACGCTTATATGTATTTTGTTCACAGTTACTATGTCGAAAATTGTGCCGAAGCCATAGCCAAAACCGATTATGTTGTTGAATACAGCTCTGCCATTCAGAAAAATAACTTTTACGCCGTACAATTTCACCCCGAAAAATCGGGCGATGCTGGTCAGAAAATACTTGAGAATTTTTTAACTGCGTGTTATTAGGCTACGCCGTTAATAGCTATGCGTTATTTGGCACTTCATGCGTTATCAGTCTACGACGTTGATTTCTTAATTATCACTTCACCACATTATCACATCATCACATTATCACATCATCACATCAAACAAATGACTTTTGAGCTTCAACATACCGACCCCAATTCCAACGCAAGAGCAGGAGAAATAACCACCGATCATGGCAAAATTGAAACACCAATTTTTATGCCTGTGGGAACAGTTGCTTCAGTTAAAGCAGTTCATTTCAAAGAATTAAAAGACGATATCAAAGCCCAAATAATTTTGGGGAATACCTATCATCTCTATTTGCGTCCGGGAATTGATATATTGGAACAAGCTGGTGGTTTGCACAAATTTAATGGATGGGACAAGCCTATTTTGACCGACAGTGGTGGTTTTCAGGTTTTTTCGTTAGCTGCCAACCGCAAACTGAACGAAGAAGGCGCAACTTTTCGCTCACACATCGACGGTAGCAAGCACTTATTCACACCCGAGCGCGCCGTAGATATTCAGCGGTCGATAGGTGCCGATATTATTATGGCGTTCGACGAATGTACGCCCGGCGATGCTGATTATAATTATGCCAAAAAATCGATGGAACTTACACATCGTTGGCTGGTGCGCGGCACAAAACATTTTGATGCTACGGAACCAAAATACGGCTATTCACAAACATTTTTTCCCATTGTACAAGGTTGCGTCTATCCCGATTTACGCCGACAATCGGCCGAATTTATTGCTTCTCAAAATCGCGATGGTAATGCCATAGGTGGTCTTGCTGTGGGCGAGCCAACCGAAAAAATGTACGAAATGATAGAAGTTGTAAATGAAATTTTACCACACAACAAACCCCGCTACCTAATGGGTGTTGGTACACCACAAAACCTACTCGAAGGCATTGAGCGAGGTATCGATATGTTCGATTGCGTAATGCCAACCCGCAATGGCCGCAACGGAATGCTTTTTACGTCACAGGGAATTATGAATATGAAAAACGAAAAGTGGAAAAATGATTTTTCTCCAGTAGATGAGTTTGGCACTTCGTATGTAGACCATGCCTACACAAAAGCCTATTTGCGTCATTTATTTATCAGTAAAGAGTATTTAGCGTTACAAATTGCATCCATTCACAACCTTGCATTCTACCTTTGGCTTATGAGCGAAGCACGCAAACACATTCAAATTGGCGACTTTGTACCTTGGAAAGCCGAAATGATGTACCGTATAGCAAGGCGGCTGTAAAACACTAATTTATTACGACCAAAGTAATAGTGTTGAAATTGAGGCATCTGTATACATCCATTAAATTGATCTACGATTATAATAATAAATTAATTATTACCTAAGTACATGACAAAAATTTAAAAATATCTATATTTGATTGAAATTCAGCATTTAAAAGTATTGTTGCGATAAAAGTTAGACCATATTTGAAAAAGCTTTTCCGC
>Ga0247840_10003601_pt1 | contig 25889 bp, 33 predicted proteins | sample LaCruzMarch2015__FD_192404 | JGI IMG/M metagenome (GOLD analysis project Ga0247840, IMG submission 192404) | Freshwater microbial communities from meromictic Lake La Cruz, Castile-La Mancha, Spain - LaCruzMarch2015_17m | ecosystem: Environmental > Aquatic > Freshwater > Lake | place: Spain...
TGGTCTTGGTGTTGCCAACGCTCTTGCTGCAATTTCCGAAGGCGCATGCCAGGTTCAGGGCACATTCAACGGCTATGGTGAACGGGTTGGAAACTGCAACCTCACGACAATCATTCCAACGCTTCAAGCCAAGCTCAACATTCCCGTCGTGCCAGATTTGTCGCGCCTGCGCGTTGTTTCGCGTTTTGTCGATGAACTCGCCAACGTTCCCACGGATTTGCGGGCGCCCTATGTTGGTGACGCCGCGTTCGCTCATAAGGGCGGACTCCACGTCCACGCCGTGCAAAAACTCGCCCGCAGCTACGAGCACATGGAGCCCTCCCTAGTTGGCAACGCCCAGAACATTCTCGTTTCCGACATGTCCGGCCAGAGCAACATTCTCAGCAAATCTGCGGAACTCGGTCTCGAACTCACCAAGGGGTCATCTGAGGTTGCTGCCATTCTCCGCCAGGTCAAACAGAGCGAGGCTGCCGGCTACGAATTCGAAGCCGCCGACGCTTCCCTCCTCCTTCTCATGCAACGAACCCTTGGCAAGGCCTCCCCCCTCTTCACGCTCCAGGAATATCACTGCTCGTTCCGGCGCTCCGCCGTGCACGGATTCACTACTTGTGAGGCGACCGTCAAAATCGACGTCGGCGGTGAAACCTCATATACCGTCGAAGTCGGCGACGGCCCGGTCAACGCTCTCGACGCCGCTCTTCGCAAGGGTTTACGTCCGTTTTACCCAGATATCGAACGTTTCCGTTTGATAGACTACAAAGTTCGGATTATTGACGGCGCCCGAGGCACGGCTGCCAAAACGCGTGTCCTAATCGTTTCCTCCAACGGCCTCGCCTCATGGTGCACGGTTGGCGTTTCCGACAACATCATTGAGGCTAGTTGGTTGGCTCTCGTTGACAGCTTCGAGTTTGCTTTGGGACAACTACGTCGAAACTAAAACCGCTTGTTCGCCAAGCCCGTTTCGACACTTTGCTCCCTACGTTCTTTGTTGATGCATAGCCGTTTTTAACGCAAGCTGCGCTTCGTAGGCCATGTCGCTGGCGCGCAACACCTCTCGCATCCAGGATTTCGTGGGTTCCGCGACGGGAAGCCCTAACTGTGCTGAACGTGTGACAATCCTTACAATGGCACGCACTTTCAGCCGATTGACAAACGCTTTCGGGCCACGTGGCTGCGTCGCGGTGATTTTTCCGTTCCTGGACACCCACAAATATGGCGTGATTTCTGTTGGTCGGCCGTGCAGCGCATTGCTTGCGTAGGCGGAAAGTGATGGAGTTGCGATGGCCTCACTCGAAAGAATTTCGGTGAGCTGACGTAGTTGTTTAGGAGTTAGCATAGTGATTCTGTAGGTTTAATCCTAGAATTCGCTATGCCGAAACTATGTCATACATTTACTATACACCGAACACCTGCTTTGTCCATGTTTTTTTTAGAAAGATGGGTTTCCTCCTATGGACTTTCCTCTCTTTTTGGCGTAAAAGAACAAAATGAAAGTCTATTCTTTGCCAGAAGACTCGGTGCTTGAGGTTCTTGATGAGGCTATGATGAAATACCATCAGGCCCTTAAAAAAGACAACATCAGGTTCGGCGTTATCATGGTCACTAGTGAAGACAAAGATGGGGAACCCGACGGAAAGCCGGCTCTCAAATCTTCCAGCGGACATGCGGCGGCCGCACAGGTTAGCTTAGTCTCTCCCAAGGACCGGCTTACAAAAAAATACGAGGTTGAAATACTGATTGATTCGTTTGTTTGGGACGAGATGACCCCGGAAAAGCGGCTGGCCGTATTGGACCACGAGCTTACGCACGTTGAATTGGTTAAGGGCGATGCCGGCGCCACGAAAGTTGACGTTTACGGATGCCCAAAATTAAAGCTGATCCCTGATCAATTTCATCTCTGGGGCTTTCTGGAAATTGCGCAACGCCATGGCCTGGCCAGTAGCGAGGTTCTTAATATGCGAGACATGGCGCAGCAGCATGGGCATTTATTTGGTATCGTTCCGGATGAAGCACCCGTACCTGTTGACATTCTCAAACCATCGCCAACCGACACCCCTTAAATCACCCAGTCCGCTAGACGAACTGAAGTGGCGTTTTTAACAACATGGTTTCAGCGGCGGTTGATGAAACGATGTGGCTATTTCCGTTCTTCGCGAAAAACTGGGCACTCGACTCCAACAAAAATGGCCGATGATGGGCCGACGGCCTGTTTATCTGCCATAGCAACTCATTATGCGGCGTTCGCAGGGTGTCAGCGAATCTTTGGATGATATTGCTGGGCCATGACTCCCTTGTTCCCGACGTGTCAGTAACTGCTCTAAAATAATCTAACACATTAGCAACATCTGTTACCGTTAGCTTCTGGTATTCCAGTTGTTTGGTGTCGAAATATTTATTTATTCCTTCAATAAACGCTTTGGCCTCAATTTGCATTTCCTGTGCGGTCTCGCATGCCAACAACCTGCTTATCGAGTTGAACACTTGAATCAAAAACAAGTTTCTTTGCGACACCGGAGACACAATCTGGTTATAAATGCCGGCTGAATACGCTTCATGCACCTTTTCGTAATCCCCCATCACTATGGAGTATAGGCCGATGCGTGCTTGGCTTCCGACATCCCAAGGTGACAGTGTTGCAATTCCCTTTGCCGTTTGCTCTATCGCCCACGCCGTTGTTTTTGAGCCCGGGAGCCACTCTTTGGCGGCGGTCATTGTGTCGGATAAAGCGCTCAGTTCAGGCACCATGGCTGTGTTTTCCGGAGACGTCAATAAATCAAGCAGGTCGGCCAAGGAAAGGGTGTGTTGTGAAGTTTGCGTCAGAAATGCTTGCCCGCACCAAAAATGTCCCAAGAGAACATATTCGTTATGCGTAGCGGACGGTAGGATGGTTTTGGCTAACTGTATAGCCGCCAGGAGGGGTGGCTGGGCTTCATTTGCAGAGGCGGTATGTGTGGCTACCACTTAGTTTTTGGCTGAATGCAGCCTGGAGGCGACGAATTTTAGCGATCCGCACACGATGCGCCATGCGGCTATCGCCATGAGCGCGAAACCGCATATCACGGCAATCAAGATGTCTCGGAAATCTGAAAATACGGCGGCAATTAAAACAATGGCTATGCCGAGCCCCAGAAGATATAGCATATTATCCATTATGCACTTTGAGCGAAAATTGTCGAGGGCTTTTGGGTGATTTCGCAGCGATATGTTGCATTTTTTGAGCGAATCCCGGCGCCGGCGAGTATCTTTTCTTTAATGGTATCAACGAAAACTCAAACTGTGGGCCGATGCGCTGTTTTTTTGGTTGTTACCGCATGGATTTGTTACTTGGCGCTTAACCCCAATCCGAATGCTGCGGATGGCGTCCCCGTGTTTTTGGTGCCTGCGTTTCGATGGGTTGACAGTCATGATGTCCTCAGAAATGTCCTTGGCGGCATGTTGCTTCAATGGGCTTTTCTTGTTGGGTTTCGCAATACGTTTTATTTGATGCGTCCGCGTTTCATTTCTCTGTGGGCGGTTCCTATGAGCGCCCTCTTTGTCGGATTGGAAGTTTTTCAACGTTGGATTCCCAGTCGGACAAGTGACATCCACGATATGGTGGCTGGCACTTTAGGTATCTGCCTCGTAACGTTGATTGCTGTTAATTTTCATCGCAAAAACCACGAATAATATGGATTACCGAATAAAACGAGTTGCCTTAATCGAGAACCCGACACGCCCGTTCTCAAAGGTTACGGCGCGAGCTGTTCGTGAGGTGGCAAGGCAGCATAAGGTGTCCGTTCGTGCTTTTGCTACCAGCGGTCAATCTGTTGGCGGCAAGGTTGATATCTGCGATGGTGACGCCGACCTGATTATTGCATGCGGCGGCGACGGCACGATAATTGAAGCCGCTCATCGGAGTAGGGGCAGCGGGATACCAATTGCTGGCATTAACGCTGGATACCTTGGATTTCTGAGCGCATTTTCCGGGCGGGATGAGGCCGAGTTGCGAAAGGGGCTCGGCTTGGTTCTTGACGGGAGCTTTGCAGTTGAGCACCGAGCTGCACTTGAAACAATGGGCATGTGGGCTATCAATGATATTGTTTTGACGGCTCAGGATAAGGGGGCTTTGATTAACCTTCATCTTTCAATAGGCGGTGTTCCTGTTACCAAATATTTTGGAGACGGCCTCATTATTGCTACGCCCACTGGCAGCACAGCTTACAGTTTAGCGGCGGGTGGGCCGGTCGTTTCCCATGGAAATCGCGCAGTTGTGCTAACTCCAATCTGCCCACACAGTTTTGCCAACCGCTCGATAGTTGTTTCCGAAGATGATGAAATTGAGGTGGTTTGCCCCGGCGATAACCATTCTTTGCCTATGATGGCATGTGACGGAAAATTAAAAAAAATCCGGCGGGGGGCTGTTCTGAACATCCGCATCTCCACAACCGACTTTCCTCTTGTTTCTCTTCGCTGCACCAATCGCTATGACATCCTTGTTGAAAAACTTGGATGGCGGACGTTGCCGCAAGAAAAGTAACTCGCGGCGGCGATGCAAGCGTTGCCACGGCAAAGCGCTTGTGCTATTATCGTCGAAATGCGCATTATCCTTTTTGTTTCGGCCCTTCTTATGCTTGGGTGCGCGGCCGCGCCGGAGAAAGCACCGAGCCGATGGGCTGGATATCCCATTACGACGCACAATGGCAAGAAATACTATCGGATTCCCGCAGAAGATTACCTTCTCAGCAAAGAAGTTCCTGTCCCAGTGGCGCCCTCGCCAGATGGTGTTTCTATCAGAATAAACCTTTCCAATCAACGCGCTTGGCTTTATATGGACGGCGCCTTGTATTTAACGAGCGCGATTTGCCCTGGCAAGCCTGGTTTCGAGACTCCCCCTGGGGACTATAAGATTATTTCAAAGCATGAGAAGTGGGTTTCTACGATTTATCATGTTCCCATGCCCTATTTCTTGCGATTTTGTGCCGGCACAATTGGGCTTCATGAGGGGGCGATTGCTTTGTCGCCGGCGTCTCATGGGTGTATTCGACTGCCCAAAGGCTACGCACAGGCCTTTTTTGAGGCGACTCCTGTTGGTGCCAAAGTTGTTGTGGATACCAATTAGCGACATCATGCCATGACAACTATTTTGATATTTCTTGCGAGCTTGCTGAGCGCAGCCTTCTCTGCTTGGCTACTTAGGCCGGCTCCCATTCATTCCACAGGCGGTGTAGGAGTTCAGACATCATTCGCTGCTTTGACAGCATTGGCTGTTTCAGTTGCTGGTGTGGCCGCCACAGATATGCCAATTGTGGCCGCTTTGGCGCTTGTTGCTCTTAGCGTTGGCCTATGTGTCGGCACTGGTATTTCTCTGACTTTGCTTCGATTCTGGCAATGTGGGCGCTGTCAAAGTGAGCCCACAACCGCGACGCCGACTACGCCTCTCCCAAAGGCCCGAAAACCAGTTTCTCCGCGCCCCCCAAAAAACCTAAGCCTCGCTAAGTCTCGGACAGGGGTGACTTTTGGGCGATGGAAAACGGGAAAAGTATCTTTCGGGCAAAATGAGAAGCATCGCGATTTACGGGGGAAGCTTTAATCCTCCTCATCTTGGCCATTTGGCGTTAATTGATGCTGCGCTGAGCCGGTGCGGCGAGGTCGTTGTTGTTCCTGCGGCCCAGTCGCCGTTTAAGACGCCTTACGGGGTGGGCGGGGGTGCTAGGGTGGATATGTTGCGTTTGTTGACAGGTGGGCGAGGCGGGGTTTCGGTTTCCGATTTTGAGATTGCTCAGGGTGGGGCTTCGTTTACGGAGAACACGATAAGCCATTTCTTGCGTTTGGCGCCGGATGCGCAGATTTTTCTTGTTATTGGAAGTGACCAGCTCCTAGACCTGGCAAAGTGGCGCAATTTTGATTTATGGAAGAAACAAGTTGTGTTTCTAATTGCAGAGCGGCAAGGCCACGACGGCGGGGTGGTGAATGTCGCCCAACTCGACATTGCCGCTGAAAAACTAGCAGTCCCAGTTTCATCGATAAGCTCTACGCAGGTTCGGGACTTGGTGGCCAAGGGGCTACCGATTCAGCGTCTCACCGGGGAGGCTGTTGCTGGGTATATCCTATCCGCCGGATTATATCGAACCAACTGTTAGGTTGCCTTTGTCAGTGTGTAGCGGAGTGCGTCGCGGAGGGCCGCTGTGCGAACTCGATACTCCCGGCCGCTGCTCCATTTGACCTTCGAAAATGTCGGCGAGGAGTGAACTACCAAACCAGATGCTTTATCGGAAAGTTTTGTTACTGTCGTTTGGTGTGGGATTGCGCGGGCCAAAACTTCTTTCTTTGCGGGATTTCTCTTTTGAGTGAGCTTTTGCTGTTGCGGGATTGCGGTTTTAATTGCTAGCGGGCGGGGCTTTTTGCGGGTTGAGGCTCCTTCTGTATTGGCAGGCTTTTAACGTGCGAGCGGGCGGGCGGGGTTGATGGGGCGTCTCTGTCTTCTTCCTCGTCGTAGACTTGATTGGCTATTAACCTTTCCGACAGCTCGTCTAAGAGCGTCTCAAAGAAATTTCATTGGCGCGACACCCAGCTTCGGGCTCAGCCAATATAAATCGTAATCCAAGGTGAGGTTCTCATTGAAGGTGAACCATCCAAACATTTTGCGCAGAATGTTAAACGCCCCGTTGATATCGGCGTGAACATATTTGCGCCAGTTTTCTGGCCTGCCTTCTCCTACTCCCTCGTTTTGATACACATGCCGGTCCTTCCTGCCACGTTGTCCACCATTCTCTTTCTTCCTGGTCCCTCTACGGGGTAGTTTGGTGCGTTCAGGCGCTTCCTTTTCTGTGTATCCCTCTTCTCCAAATGTCCGCAACTTTGTATCATTGCAGAACGAAATCTTGCTCGTGTAGCTTTCCTCTGTCGAGACGACGAGGATACCGGCTTTCTCGCCTGCAGAGCGCATCATGCCAAAGAGCCGGGTGTGGGCTAGACCGTGAAAAGCACGGTTCAGCCGGCTCCCCATGTTTGACTCGTTCTTCCATCCTTTGTTGAGCCCCACAATGAGAGCCTCAATCTTGTGCTTTCTTAACTGTTTGATGACCCCGGCGGCGACTTTCTTAAACGCATCGTCACTCCAACGCGCAAGCTTGGCTGTGAGTGCCACATACTCGGGGTTAGAGTAGAACTCCCGGTAAAGCGACTTCATCTCCCTAAACTCCGCATTCGACAACTTCTCCTTGACCTTCTTGCCTTGCAATTCCTTGAGTCTGGCCGGCATGTTTGCGCTTTTCCAGGTATCAAGCTTCCCGTGCTGGTATTCGAGCTTTTTGACTAGGCGCTCTGCTGCCAGGATATTCCCCGTCGCCCCATTCCCAAAGACAAGCGCGTAGAGGTTCGTCATGCCGAAATCGAGTCCTGCCACCTTGTCGGTCTTTTTGATGCTTTGCAATGCAGCCACAAGCATTTCCTCTGTCGGGCGTTTTTGAACGGTCCCGCCAAACTTTGTCTTTCGTTTACCTGCTTTCTTGAACGCCTTTTTATAGGCCTGCGCCATGATGCCGTCAATCTCGACGTCGATATCAAACACCACAACAAGGCGGGGCATGCCGTTGTTAAATGTTACGCGCAGCGACTTTGGGCGCGACGCTGTTGGAAGGTGCTTGGCCAGGGATTCAATTTCCTTATCAAGCTGATACTTGTCCCACACCGCCTTCTGCTCGTCTGTCAGGTATTCTTTGCAGGCTACGTCACACGCCACATCTTTCTTGCTAATGGCAGGGAGCGCCTTTCCTGTGGTACGGGAAAGGGGGATTTCAAACGATGACACTGATTCCTTGCCAACGTAGGTCGGCAAAGCTGGCCGACCTGTGAACCTTTCTGGGGCCGCATTGTATTCTTTCAACGAGCGCAGATAGCCCTGCACGTCGCTATAAGCCTGCTGAATCACCCCCTGTGCCAGCGCCGACGGCACGGCCTTGTAGGGGTGGCTTGGCGCAATGTCGGGCTCCTCGCGCACGAGGTTGTCGAGCAATGTCGTGTTGAGTATCACCCACGGGTTCTCTCTGGCGGATTGAATCAGTTTAGGCTCCTTCTTGCTTTTCTTCGCCTTCGCTCTTTCCAAGCGCTTGCCATTAATGAGAGCAATATGCCTATCGGCAGCATCAAGAGCCAATGTCATATTTTCGTGAAGCTCGCCTTTAAGCTTCCCATTCTCAAATGCAGCAAGCACATTACGAATAAAGAACAACGACCTATGCCTGATATTCTTAGCCTGATGCCCAAGCGCCAACAACACAGTCTGCATCGCAGGTGTAGGGCGTTTCAGGGGATATGAACGTTGTGTTGTGAAAATCACGGGTTCGGTTAAATAAGTTACTCGAACCTTAGCGTTTATGAAACATTTCTTTTCGACTCCTCGCGCAATAAAATCTCTCGCTGGCTTAACACTCGGCGAGTTTGACACTCTTTTATCTACTTTTCACAAAGCTTGGCTGGCCGCCGAGAAGGCACGACCTGTGCTCAGAACGGGGGCTCGTCGTCAACGCTCGCTGGGTGCCGGCAGGAACTCCTTTTCATTTTGTTCTGGTTCAAGGTTTATCCCGCTTCGGCGTCATGGCATTCTTCTTTGGAATGAGCCAGCCACAAGCTTGTGTCTGGGCTCATCGGCTGCGCACTTCACAACTTTAGGGTCGATTCCCGCCGATCTGCATGATAGCCCCGCAATGGCGCCGCTTTTTCTGCTTCTAATAACCAATCAAGCTCAATATCTTCCAACCATGGAGACCTTTTCTGGTGTTTCATCCAAGTATTCGCAGGCCATTGCACAGGGCGACCTCGCTCTTGCGCGCGCCGCTGTCAAGGAGGCTGCCGAGCATGCTGGGTATCGTTTTGGTCCGGTGTTTCATGGCACGGATACCGAATTTACCGAATTTAAATTCACTGAAGACATTGGCTTCCATTTTGGCAGCAAAGAAGCGGCCGCGACGCGCGTTCAACAGGCTGGAATCGAGACACCAATCATGGTCGAAGCTTTCTTAAAAATTCAGAAGCCCTTTCGTGTTGATGACTTATACACATGGAGCCCCGATAGCGTTCTCTCGGTTTTAGTGGAGCGCCAGTTGCTTACTCCGGACGATGCGGACAATATGGATATTGTTGGGCGAGAAGAGGTGAAGGCGGCTTTATCGGTAGGTGGTTACGACGGCATCGTTTATGAAAACGCAACGGAGTTTGGCGGGGATTCTTTTATCGTATTTGAGTCATCGCAAATACGGGATGCGCGGACTATTGTTTATGGGGATGACGGGCGGCCCTTATCACTGGAACAGCGGTTCCTCGCAAATTCGCCCGATATTCGGGGCGATACCGCGCATTGCTTAGCTGGGCTGGTTGCCCCTCGTGCTGAACCGCAGCGGCGGGGGCGGAACGGGCTCTAAACCACCCGCTCCACTTCCCATTTTTTTGCGGCACCTAGCTTGCGGGCCAAGAGGTAGTCGGTGTATTCGCCGGCAACTTTTATGCTTTTATCGATTGGGTTCGCCTCGACTATGCGCACTCGAATTTTTGCTATGGCGAAGTCGGTTTGAACGTCTTCAATGAAACGAGCTTTTCGTTTTCTGAGGTCGTGGTCTGATTGGAATGGATCGGTTAACATGGTGTTTTTTTGGGAAATGTGAGTTACGCCCGAAATGGGCCGTTAAGCACATATCCATTATACTTGGGTTAATGCAAAAAGAGAAGGTTTCTTTTGGGGACGGTTGCTTTTTTGTGTTGCGGCGGCTATAATCATCTCATGCCAGGCGAATCCCACGGAGCCTTTTCGCTTTCCGATAAAGCACAGACAGAAGCCGATTTATTGGCACTGGCTTCGACGATGTATCCAAAACTGGCGCCCAAGGTTACGAACGAGAATTTCTTACGCGATGGTGGATTTAACGCAATCCAGTATTTCGATTTTATTACCGCTGTGGAACAAAATTTTCGGGTTACAATTCCTCATGCCTTATCCTTCGGAATAGACTCCGTTTCCTCGCTAGCTAATGTCCTGCACAGCGGTGAACTCAAGCGATGGATTTAACCTCGTGAGCCGACGTTTGTTTTGATGGCGCTCGGGCCGCTAGTGTGAACTCCCCAGATTCGACTTGTGGGTCGTGTTGCAGGCACAAGCGAATCGATTTTTGGATTAACTTCTTTTGCCTGATAAACTGCGCTGGCGTCATTCCGGCGACCTCCGCTAATCGGGCGGTGCTCGGGTGATATTCATCACGAACATTATCCGTGAGATATAGTGCGTCCTCGTCCGGACCATCGATGGCGTGCATTTCAATGGACGCGAGCGCATCTTGCATTTGCCGCGTTGATGCTGCAGCGCGGGCACTCGTTAAGATATGGTCTGCTCGTTCGGATGCCTCAATGTCAGACATGGCACTATTGCCTAAATTGCAGTGCTCGCGCTCATCGATTTCATCGATTTCGCGGTAATCCCGAACCGACTGTGCGCGGGCGACCTTGCGTCCGACATCGCGCGCACGATTTACTGCGGCAACCGTGAAATACGCGAATACACCGCCTACCGTTGCAGGGACGTCCGATTTTGAGTTTGGCGCCATGAAATTTTTCATGGCCATTGCTACGAAATCGTGTGGCTCTAGTCCGCCAGATGAAAACAAACTATACATTTTGTTGCGGACGACTTCGCTGCGGACCATTGCGCAAATCTCTGTGTAATACTTCGCTACGACACCAGCGGCCTCTTCGCGATTGGCGACCCCTGCCTCTAAGTCTATTCCATCTTTTCGTGGTTTAAACACAGGCGCGGGCTTGCTTTCAGGAACGGGTGCCCTATCATGTTTTTCCACGACTGTCATAATGTTGCTATATCTGGCTCGGAGGGCGGTCAATACGTCTGACTTGTCGCGGGAGTCGAGAGTGCCATACAGCGAAACGGATTGGGAGGGCACGGTTGTCAGCCATTGGGTGTGCACGAACGATGCCGAGGTTCGGTGAAATAAATTCGTGCTTGCTGTGTGGGCGAGCGGCACCTTTCCTGGGGCCGTATAATTTTTACTTGTAAGTGAGCAGATGTGAGTAAAGTTTCCACTTTCCCCCAATACAAGAACCGGCCGCGCCTTGGACCCAGTTCCATTCGTAAACGCAACATCCGAACAGACGCCGATTGGCATATCCTTCTGGCCGTTCACAACAAGATGGCTTTCCACTTTCTCCCTGATTTCTTTCAGTTTTTTCGCGGTAACCGTTCCGACAACAACCGCGTCACGCGTGGGGTCAATAGAGAATATGTGGATGGACTGTGATTTAATAATCGGTGTTCCCATCGGTGCGTTTGCTAGGGATGTGTTGTTTGCCGTGAAATCGTTCGATGGGTCCGGGATGGCATTGTGGACAATTTCGCACACCATGTAGTCGACGCCAGCGGTGCTGTTTGGCCCAATTGCTTCTACCACGAGGACAGACGCCTCTTGCTTGCTTGAGCCTGATATCAGCTTTGACCCCGTTAGATGAATGATGTCACCTGGCTTAAATGACGATGGGTTCGGCATTTCTTTTGTATAATTCGAGGACGACTTTTCGTCAATTGTGAAACCTTTTGTTGTCGTTTGCTGAGGATTTTGTATATTAGCTTAGATGGATACTGAAAATTCCGAGGATGGAAAATACGAGGCGGTTTTAAATGCTGTCCTGCGAGATCCTCGATATCAACGAAATATTTTATGGGGAATGGTTCGTCCGGGGCATCCTGAGGGCACGATTGCAGCGCATATCCGGGAGCTTGAAACCTTGCTTGATAATGCTGATTTTGACGAGCCGAAGCGAAGTAAGCTTCGGGTGCTTATTCATGTGCATGACACATTTAAAGGCGAGGCGGCGAGGCGGGTTCCCATTTCGGACCCCCGCAGCCACGCATCGCTGGCCGCAAAATTCTTGGCCGAATTTACGGATGATGCCTCGCTAGTGGCTATTGTGCAGCATCACGATGTTCCGTTTTCCCTATACCGCAAGTCTCTGCATGGCGCGCCACAGTCCGACAATCTTCATAAGCTCAAGCGCGATGTTCTTGATTTCTCTCTTTTTTGCGATTTTTTAGCGCTAGATGCGGCAACTTCCGGCAAAGGACGTGAGCCACAGGCATGGTTTGAGGCTTCGATAATTAACCTTTCGGGACGCTCTTCGTTCCAACAATCACATGGCATCAATTCTCAACTCCGTCACTAAATTTTTCAACCTTAACGGTCTTGGCTGGACAGAGATCAACGATGCCCATTACCTTTCTTGTAAGGCAGGGCGGGGCGGGATGCACCCAATTTCTATTCGGCGCCTTATTCAAAAGGAGTCTATTTGCGGAAGCCTGAGCTTTGTGGTGTCAGTTTTTGAGCCCGACGAACGAGCCTCTGTTAATGCCGCTGCCCTTCTTGCTTTCGCTCCGCATGACGCTATATTTACCTTTGACGAAAAGCCTGTTTTATTGGATGGGCTGCCCGAAATCATAAAAGCGTTTTGTGAAAGCGGCATTGACTACATCAACCTTCCTTCGTTGAAGGCAATGGAAGGGCAAATGAAGTCTGCTAGCGACGTTTTTAATGCGAAAGCCACGCAGATTTTGAGGGGGCGCGCAGATGCGGATGGCGAGAGTTGGAAATACGAATGACGTGAGTTTTTGGCGCGGGGTGTGAGATATGCTCTTGACGAGACCTTGGTTTACGGGGCATTCTTATACATTATGAGTGAGATCACCTACAAACAACTTGGAACGGTCGTCAAGAGACAAGGATTTCTTTATCGGCAGCGGCTTCGGGATGGTAATTGGGCGATTTACGAGCAACTTCGCAAGGGGACGGAAAAATTGATGGGTTTCGAGCTTATTCGTATTGGTCGGCACAACGGGTTTAAGCGGATAATCGATGGAGTGGAACTTAATTTTCCGCCGGCGGAAACTTATCCAACCTCCAGCATGTGGGGGTCACGCGGATGGACGCTTCCAGACTACGACTCCGCACTCCGCAGGATGAAGGAGAAAATGTTGCATTATGGGGACGCGACAGAAGACGTTTTGGAGGACAACTCATTAATCACGGAAATGCTTCAGGAGTCCAGCGATGAGGATATTCCGTGCGCAGCGCCGGCCGAGTGATCTCTCGGCGGCCAACGGCTGTTTTGTCTGTTTAGTTTGCTTTTTGAAATTGTTCCCCGTATCTTTCATTCATGCATTCTCTTTTTGCTACTTTTCCTTGCGGGCGATTTTTTGGTGTCCCTGTTCGCGTTCAGTATTTACTGGTTGCGTTTGTTTCGTTTACCGCGTGGCTGTCTAACAACCCGGCATATTCGTTGGCTGTTTGGGGGGTGGTTTTGGCCTCTATAGTGCTGCATGAGTATGGGCATATTCTCGCTGGACGAACCCAGGGGCTTGCCGCCGAGAAGGTGCTTCTAACTCCGATTGGCGGTATCGCTACCCTGTCAGGCGTTAAGGGGCGAACTCCGTGGGGGACGTTTTGGGTCGCGGCGGCCGGGCCATTGGTTACTGCCTGTATCGCTTTTGGCTCGTTGTTTATTCCGTCTGCTGCAAAGGGGTTTGGGGAAATTGTTTTCTTTGTCAACGTTGTGCTTCTTGTGTTTAACCTCTTGCCGATTTATCCGATGGATGGGGGCCGAATGCTCGCTGCTTTGGCGGAGTTGGTGGCCGGTAAAAGGCAATACATGGGTCCGGTTTTGGGTGTCGGATTTGTCACGGCGGTTGTTACCGCTTCTTTCTTTTTCACTCACAGTATGTATATGGCCGGCGTTTTGGTTATTACGGCGTCGTGTTTTGGTTTGATGGAAGCAAAGGCGCTTAATATGCTTGCTGGTTACGGTGGTAAAACTCGGCGATATCGGCTTTCCAATGCTTCGCGGACGAAGGTTTATACTGTTCAGGCTGACCGCATGGGGGCGGGTTTTGATATCGAGGAGTTTCAGCGGTCGATTAGTATGGCGGAAAAGGAAGTTTTTTCTTGTCAGCGGATTGAGTGAGGTGGCTGTTTTGGCGAGTATTTTTCCGGTCTCGGTTGACTCGCATGTTAGAAGCGCGCTATTCTTTTTGTTGTGGAGATAGCTCAACTAACAGCAAATTTTGCGGATTTATCCGATGTGTTTACGGCATGCCCTCACGCGCAGAAGATGCTAGCGGCTATTCTGGTTGTGCACAGTGATGTTACGTCGAGCTTCGAGTGTTCTGGTTTAAACGCCCTGTGGAGCGGCGAAGGGCAGCGGTTTATAGGTCAATTACCTGTCAGCGCAACGGCCATGTATGATATTATATCTCGCGGAGGCGGATGCCCAGCGGATGTTCAGCGGATTGCAGACGAGGCTTTTTCGTTGAGGCGGAAGGCGGAGTTCAATGTGTCCAATGTGCCGGAAAACTCTTTACGCGCAATGGCGTTATCATCCCCCCTTCTTGGCGCGGATATGGCCAAGTCATTTTATGTTAACCGCGCGCACCTGCCGCCACCCTTTCAAGGGGCATTGTTTGCCAATCCTCATCTTGTTGAGCATGTAAATGATGTTGCCGAACGCCCTCTCGAGTTTGTCGTCGGGTTGGCGGCTTTCGGAGACTTGTCGCTTCCAGAGGTTTGTCGGCATTTATCTTCCGTCCTTGGGACAGCCGACGCCAGCAAAGAAATAGATGCTGGACTTGCGATTCATTATTTGCTTCGGCGGAAAAAACTGCCTACCAATATTGTTTTTGATATCGACCAATCGCAATGGCTCAACGAGCATAAATATCGCACCTTGGTTTCAAGGCCCGAGCATCAAACAGAGGTTAACGCGGGGCGCATGCCGGGCGGCCGCGAATTCAATAAACGTGATTTGGAGATTATTGCATCGCCCACGCCCGTAGGTGAGCAATACCTAATCAACATGTTTGAGGCCGGGCTCGCCGCCGGCTTACCGCAGACGGAGCGCGATAAACGCCAAGCCGCGATTGTCGCCAATTCTGCCTGTCCGAAAGATATTTTCGACAACGCATTGCGGAACCGCAATTGCCATCTTGGGGGGGCGCAAGTGAGGCACTCTAAATGGGCCAGCCTTGTTCTTGATGCTGCCGCCGCCGGAGAATTTCCTGCAAGTGAAATTTCCTATGATTTACCTGGCATGATTCCCGACGCCAAGCCAGCTCACCTTTATTGGAACACCTTGCGAAACCCTGCAATTCCCCTTAGCTCATTTTTGCGCTCGGTCACCCACCAAAATTTTTCTTGGAAACATGTGCTTTCTGACCGTCGCATTGACGCGCTCCGGTCAGTCAGTCGCGCGCGGTCCACCACATCAGCCATTTGCGTGACGCTTGCTGTGCGCGAACCACGGCTCGCCATGCAACATCTCACCAAGCTTGAACTTCCAGAGGAGGGGTTTGCACTTTTGTTTTGCGAACAAACATCTGCGCGCACATTGGATAAAATAGCGCGAACGCACCCCAATCTCGCTGCTCTGGCGGCTTGCCACCCCAACGCGCAAGATATTCCAGGTGTGCCCGACGACGCTCAGTCATTGGTGAAGCAATTTAACCAACAGAACTCTGTTGTCGTTTTAAGCGGAAAGGGTAGCTGTTCACCATCTCCGGTTCCGGCCGCTCTGTCCCTGTAAAACCACTGTGGACCTAGCGTTTCGGGGCGGGTGATGTTTCTTTTATCGCCGAATCGTAGTCGTTTAGAAAGATGTTGGAGTATGGGTTCTCGCTTGCGTGGATGGCTAAATTTTCGGCCTGTGTAATCCGCAGAACCTCTTCGGCGTCTTCAAGCATGTCCGGCCAGTTTCCGTTAATTCCAATGCACGTTAGAAACATTCTTGCGGCCTCTCCAAGTGCCCATATGTGCATTTGCGAAATTGGCACGGAAACCGGGTCGTCTGTTACCAAATACAGGTAGGGGCCAAGCACTGATGCGTAATCGGACAGCCCTCGCATTATCAATGGCACCGCTAATCTCGGATAGTAGCTCGACTCTTGGCCCAGCCCATCTTCCGCTAAAAGGTTTGACAATGTGGTTGTATACGGCGTTAAATCTGTCCCCGCTGCCAGCGTGCAAAACGAAGCCGCAAACTTCCTAAACAACAAAACTGTATCATGCGGAAGTGTTCTATGAACACTTCGAAAAACATCAGGGTGAGGTATCCTAAACACACACCACCCCTCTGCTCCGAATGGTGCCGGGATTGAGGCGTTCCAGTCGAAGCCCTTGTTTACCAGGGAAATCAGGCGTGATTTGTGTAGTGCTTGTAGCGCAGCGTCCGAGTCCATGTGATTAGAGTCGCATTCTTGGGGGTAAACGTCAACATAGGTTGTTTGCTGCTGTGGCGCTTGACCAAACCGGGCGATGCCGCTATTCCTTTTTGATAAGATGCCCTCTAACGACATGACACCTGCGCCTCGCATGAATATCCAAACCGGAACCCAAGCACAGGGTGGGGCGGCGCAGGGTGCCTCAAAGGCAGTGCCTGTTAGTCCGGACGGCCATTTACCCGGGGACAGCGCTGAGGGTGGGATGGCGGGGACAGGAGCGGGTATCGGCCCTAAGATTGTGGCCGCCGCACCAGACATCAAATCTGCTGCCGAAGCTCTTGGTGGCGGCGTGTCACCTACCCCTCCGACTGCTGCAGATGCCAGCACCGCTGTGTCAAAGCGGCAAACCGATGTTGCCGCGCCCCCCGCTCAACTCCCAACCAAGATCCCGGAGGCACTTGGTGCGGTTGACGGAGCCCCAAAGGTGGGCGTTGACGGGGCGGAGCCAAGCAAATTTCCGCATATTCCCAATACTCCGCCGCAAAACATTAATGCGCAAGCAGCGGCTGTGACGGTTTCTGCCGCGAACGGCGGCGCACCTGCTGACCCAGGGGTTGGCGGGATTGCCTCTTCGGCCCCTGTCAAGCGGGCTGCGGCGCCTTCCGTTTCGGATGCACCAATCCCCTCACTACCTGGCCGCAGCAAGAGCAGGGATGCGGATGCCGGTATTTCTCTTGAAAGTGTTGAGAAGGACTCTCAGCGGACGGTTGGTTGATAAAATTTCGCTGACGGTTTAATACTTTTTCTGTGAAAACGACCGCTCAACAACTTGCTTATCTCGATGGCTGTATGTCGGCGTATCCCCAGGAGTTACGGGATGCCGTTGCTAAGCATAGAACGCAAGAAGAAGACACTGTATTGAGTGTTATACACCAGAGCAAGCGGTCCGTTTGTAGGCTTATGGTAGCCGGAACCAAACTGCAAGCTGAGCACCCACGGCTTGCTCACATGCCTGTTTTTTTTGAAAAGACACCATCCGCAACGGCAGAGTTCACCTCTACGCTACATGAGCAGAATGTCACAAACGCAATTGCTAACGAAACATGCGGGCTCGCGCCGCTTCCATTGGGCGCGTCAGACGGTGTTTATCGCTCCGAATGGGTTAATGGAACAACGCTTAGCTCATTGTCGCCAATTCCCAAAAGAGAACTAAGCGTTGTTGATATGGTTCGTGGTGTTGAGCCGAAACCGGCAACGGAGGCTATGGCTTCCTATTGGAATCATTTGGAACGAGCCCAGGCAGCATTAGATGGCTTGCATGATGCAGGCTATTATCATGGAGATGCCCACTTAGGTAATTTTATGATTGAGCCAAATGGGACGCCACGACTTGTAGATTTGGCGCGCGCTGAAAAACTGCCCGGTGGTCAATCCGGCGAAAACGCCAAATCCAAGGATTTTCAAACGTTGGCCGTTGAATCATATCGCGTATGTTGTTTGTGGCCGAACGCACCAGCCGGAAGGCTTCGGGACCTGGCTCAATCTATCGGCAAAGAGAAATCTGGGCCGTCGCTTCAGGGGAGTGGCGCGGCAATGGACCAAAATGTTACTCTCGACGGACCGTCGCTTGACCGAACCCTTAGTGAGACACCCGAATTGGATGTGTCTTTGCGAGAAACTGTTGCCATGCATTAAAAGCGAAAGCGGACGCATTTTTTTCTTGCAAAAACCTATGGGCGGGATTAGCTTGTGAGTGTCGGCCGGCAACGGCTGGATGAAACGTATTAAGGCACAAAAAATGCCTCGCCCGATTCTCAGAGTAGCCGCTAGGAGGTGAAGAGCCCGGGATAGATTGCGGGTTCGATAGCCCCGCTTTGAGCCGCCCAAGACGGCGGACATCCAGCTTTGCCGGCTGCGTTTTATGCAAAGAAAATTTATCCCCGCATTTTTTGGTATTGTTGCTTTTGCGGGGTTTGGCTGGCTTTATCAGACCACAGTGCATGTGCCACCATCTGGCCAGCCTGGTTTCTCTGTTGTTGTTGAGTCGCCAGATGGCGACTCAGGCTCTGCACCAGGGGCTCAAAGTGTGTCGGATAGTTTGTTGGCATGGGGAAGCAATCTTTCTAGCACTCAGGCGATTCAGGTTCTGAATAACTCCGCCTATGCTGTGCTCTATTCGAACACCATGAAAAACCCATTGGCAGTTCGATATTCGCTGTCTTGGCAAAACGCGAGTGACGCACCCATGAAAAGGCCAAAGGTTCCTTTCCAAGAGGATGAGCGCACGTCTGCAAGGGTTAACGCCAACGACTACACAAGAACCGGCTACGACCGTGGACATATGGCTCCTTCGTTTGCAATTGGCAAGTTTTTTGGCCGAGATGCGCAAATCGAAACATTTTTAATGAGCAACATAAGCCCCCAGACGCACTTGATGAATGATGGTGTTTGGAACTCCATAGAAAGAATGGAGGCTGACGATTTTGCAAAGCGGTTTGGCGTTGTTGACGTCGTTTGCGGACCGGTGTTTGAGCCAGGTGCGCCGGCATTCCCCTCGGGCGTATTTATTCCCTCTGGTCATTTTAAGGTTATTCGCAGGCCGGATGGGCAGGCAATTGCGTTTTTTGTCCCTCAAAACCCCACGATGTCTCAACCCGAAGCGTGTTTGACGTCGATAGCTGCTATTGAACAGGCAACGGGGCTTATCATTTTTCCGGGAGATGTGACCAATGATGAAAAAGAGCGGAGGAGGACAAAAATCTGGTAATTGGCTTTCGGCGTTTTAAGTAACCTAATGTATGGTGCCGACGTGCGAGCAAAAGATTAAAAGTCTGAGGCTTGGCTTTTTTATTGAAAAGCCTCGATTTTTATTCTCCATTCATCTCCTGGACGGCTCCACCCTTCCACCATATGGTGCATCTCGACTCCATGATGACACGCACTCTCTCATTGAGCACATCGTTGGCGAGGAAAAAGGGGTCATGTTGCCGGATATTAAGGCTTTCTGCCTTTCAAACGTCAAACTGCTCGTTATTACGGATGCGCACGATAATTGCACGCGGCGCGTTCATTACGCCGCGTAACGCCATTTTCGACTGACAAACGTGGCTGCTTATTTAGGGTGTGACCGGTTGGCTCGGCATGAAAAGAAATTATTGGGGGTGGGATAGATTTTTCTTGATGATTTGATTTTGGTGCACTACACTCCTGATGTATGAATCTTTGCAACCGGTTACGCTCCAACAACTCCGCTTATACTCTTATCGAGGTTTTAATCGTTGTGTCGTTGCTGGCACTCGTGTTGACGAACACATACCCGGCGATGCGCGACTCTCGTAACCGGGCTATTAACGCTCACGCAGAGGCAGCGGTTACATCGCTGAATACAGCGGCTTATCGAATCACAGTTGAGTCGCCACAAGATGCTTCGAATCCAGTGCTGGCCGGTAACGACAAGCAGGCGGCGCTCGCCTATTATGTTGACCATGGGTATTTGGCCAACGGGGACAAGATTAATTTGACTTACGTTGAGTTTCTTAGCGGGGTTTGGATTAAAAACCCTGTCTACTGAATACTATTTGGCACTCGCGCTTGTATAATGGCATCGGTTGTGGTATTTTTATGGCGTGAAATTATTGGCCTATACGCACCGGACTGGCGAGGAAATCGCGCACGCGGGCTTTGTTGGTGACATAAAAGGTGGTCTTCGAAAGGATATGCTTTTCTTTCATTTAGTTGACAGAACTCCGATGCACCTTTCTCGGATTCCGCTGCTGGGCGCCAGGTTTAATTTTGACCAAAACAGCACTAGAGCGGATCATGCTATTCACGACACAAAGCTTCGAAACCCAGTTCACGAGTTGGTTCAAGCGGAACTATGCAAATCAAAGGTGTGGGCGTTTCAACATAGAGGCGAGAAATTTGTCTTAAATTTTGACGCTGTTGATGATGCTGAAATCAAGTGTCCAATTGGATTTCATTCGGCCGACGTCACTTTTGTTATTACAGCGACGTGCCCGTATTGCACGCAGTTTCGCGGGCGTTTGCTATTGCTCATTAACAGCGACCCAAAAAGCTTTACTGAACAAAACCGCAAACGAGTCGCGGCTTTCATTGGCGGGGGCTTTTATGTTGCCGAGCTTCGTGTGCCGGCATTAATTGATGTCAGTAAATCCAATTATACTCCATACCGGTTGGCAGCGCTCCGGTCGGAAGTTCAGAGGTTTTTAGCCTCTGAACCAGAGGTTACCTTTCTTTCAAAGCCGGGCTGGGTTGCTGGCGAGCGCGTGACGTCTGGCACTGTGCATAACGATCCTCTTACTGCAATTCAAACTCCAAAATTTAACTTCAGCAAAAGCGGGACCAAACCCAGCCTCCAAGACAAGGCCGACGATATCCGGGAGGCGTTTTGGGAAATTGCTGCAAATCTAGGCAACCGCGTGAAGTCTGCTTTGAAGAGGAAAGAGCAGAAGCCGGAAATCAAGCTGCGCCTTCCAAGAGAGTAGCGATGTCAGTTTTTACAGCGCCATGCCGCGACCGCAACACGCGGTTGCTTTCGGCGACGTTTGATTTGTGGCCAGTTGATTTCTCTTGCCAGCCCGCTTAATCAAACGTGTCTGACGTCGGTTTTGCTTCCGGATCTACGTTTTGCGCGCGGAAAGCATCTGCGCTGGCCCCAGTAAACATTGGGGCACCGGTTTTTTTGTAATAATCCGTCATTTCTACTTGAAGGTTATCTTTCCCGTTTGCCACCACGCCAGCTACCCACTGGGTGAGCAGGGCTGTTAGCACGTTATACCCGAGCGATTTTTCCACATCTTTGCTTGGTGCCGGGGTAAATGGCTGTGGGCCTGTGTAAATATTTGTGGTTTGTGCCGATTCACTTGCGTTCGCATCCACACGGTCTATTCTCCATTTGCCGGCTTCGTCCGGTCCATAGAGAATATATTGGTAGTTCGAGTCTGTTGTTTGGGCGACTAAATTATCCGGCAATTCCTGGGCATAGCCGCAGGTTGCGATGAAAATAATGGCCAAGGTTTTAAAAATCATACTTTTCATTTGTTCCTTGTATCACACCATTCTGTTTTAGAAAAGATGTTTTCACCTTGATAAAAAACCTTCTGCCGGGTATGCCTTCAAACATGAATTCCCGATTCGACGACCCTTTTCTTGAGGAGATTTCGCGGCGTGACAGGGCCCCGGAGTATGTCGGCTCTGGTGGGGGGGGTGAGCCGCTTCCTGGCCGGACGGTATCGGGGGCGTTTCCTACAAAGAAACAGATTAAAAAAGCCGCCAAGGAGGCGGCAAAAAAAGCGGCTGAAAACAGCTTTTCAAAATAACCGGTTCCCGCTACTGTGTTACAATGGAAGAGCTTTTGAATGAGTTGGATTTGTATTGTCGCTACTATTTTGAAGCCGGGGGCGTTTCTCCTACCTTGGCGCGGCTTGTCCGACCGAGCGATATCAAGTGCGCACCACTTGATTTTTTCCGCGCGCACTATTTTTTGCCGCCATCTGTTTCAATAACCCTGGATGCTGGTGATATTGGAGCGTGTGGGGTGATTCGAACACTGGCGCCCAAAAAGAGATATGCGATTTCACTTGCCGATTCGCATGCTGGATTTGTTGCCGCTGAGGACGCGATTATTGCACATGAGCTAGCGCATGCTTATATGGATATTCACGATTTGCGGCTCCCAGTTACAAAAGCCAATGAGCGGCTTACCGACACATGTGTCATTCTTTTGGGGGGAGGCGTTGTGGCCAATTTTGTGTCTTTTCAGCAAAGTTACACTGGAACGCGCAAAGGCGAGGTTATGATTGCAACAGGCGGCGTTGGATACCTCTCTGAAAACGAGCGGGGGTATGTTTTTGCAAAGTTCCTGATTTATTCTGGGGTTAATGCATTGCCAGAGCCTCGTTCGATTGGGTTACGCAATTCGGACTATGCCCCAATTGCGCGAATCTGGGAGGTCGCATTGGCGAGACATCACGCATCTCGTAGGAAACCCGTGAATGGGTGCTGCCCGCGTTGTGGCTACTCTATGGCCTCGCAGGGGGGTAGGCTTGATTGCCAGGTTTGCGGATTGGGAGGTAGAACGCCAGGGCTATTTCGGCGGTGGGAGCCGGATTACTTTTGACCTAGTGATAAAGCACCACGGGCGGCGTGGACTGGAAATTTGTTGGGACAAGTATTTTCTTTCTTTTTTTCGGTCACTTTCGTATCTTGATTTTGCTTATGAAAAACACATGTTCACCTGCACATCTTGACACACGCGGCACGATTCGGCTGGCGGCACGAATTCTGCGCTGTTCGCAAAAGCGGCTTGAGGCTAGTCTTTTTAAAAAGCGGGTCTCACGGCGAGCTTGTCTTTGCGCGCGCGAAGGCTAGTTTTTGAACATCTCGATTTCCCATTTTGCATAGGCTTCTTGCAGTAGTGGGGAGTCTTTGTGCAGCTTGAGGAATTCTCCGATGTCCGCGAGTTTTGCGCGTTCATCGTCTGTGAATGTTAGTGTTGAGGAGAGGGTTGCCACCACTTCTTCCTTGGTGTTTTCTGATGCGAATGCATTTAGGTTTGCTGTGAATTTTTTTGACGGTGGTCCGAGTTTCTCGACTATTGCTACGGCATCGGCATCGGTAACCATGGGGTTCTTGGCTTCGATTATTGAGATTATCGCTGCTTTGTATTCCAGGCACGTATCAGTGAGCGGCGGGGCAGCCGCGAACGCAAGCGATGCCGTTGCAATCAATGTTAATATGACGCTTTTCATAGTTTATTGATTTTATCGCGGGTTATTCAAAAAATCAACCGCCAACCATTGTCAAATTTTGCGCGTTGGTGTAATCTGCTGTATGCGATTGATTCTAATTGTGTTGTTTCTAGCTCCTGTGCTTGCCTTTGCGGAGGAAGCGACGCCGGCGGATTTTGGCAATGCCTTGCTTGCTCGAAAGCCTTTTATTACGAAAGGGCTGGACCCCGAGTCCCTGTTGATTGAGTTGAACTACCTTGGGACGGCGGCGCGGGCTACCGCGCAAGCATGTTCCCTTCGCCGGCATATTCCCGCCGATTATGCTGCGGCCTTGGAGGCAGCGCAACTCTCTTCTACGCAGCTTGGCGTTTTATTTAATGTTCTGGACCAAGCCGAGTTTTTCTCCGAAAATGCGGCTGTTTCTGGCGCCCTTACCAAGCTTGTTTTTTACAAGTCTATGATTTCCGTGCCCGGTTCATCTCTGCCGCAAGAAATGTTTTTGCCATGAAAATAACAGTTCACCCCACAATTACTGCCTTTCAGGCAGTCCACGATACCCAAGCCTGTTTTGATGACAAGCCTGATGCCGAGCTTCCTTCTGGTGAAAACGCATTGGTTCAAAAAGAATACAACCCCTTCGGCGAAGACATTTTTCATATTTTTTTGCCTGATGGCCGGGTTGTTTCTTGCACTGGTGAGCGGCCAACAATAGATGAGCTTGCGCAAGCCATTGGGTCAGGTGGTAAGAGCAAACTTTTCAAGACGGCCCCCGTTGCTACGCCTAAGGTTGAGGATAAAGCTCCCCCTGCGCCGCCGCGCCCAGTTGGTGGATTTAAGCTACCCGCAAAACCATTGAGGCCTGTAAACACCCCGCTGCCTCCTGTTGAGGTGCCTGCTCCTGAACCGGCACCGCCCGCACCAGAGCCCGTAGTTCCGACGCCACCCACACCCACACCGGTGGTTCCAGTTAGCCGACCATCCGCGCCCGTTCCAACGCCGGCAGAGCCTGTGGTTGCGCCTTCCGCCCCAAAAGATGAGCCGGCATCTGTGCCGCCGCTCGTCCCCAATAAAACGACATTGCCCGTCTCCGAGCAATCCGGGGACCTGAGTGTCTTACTCAAGAACCTGGCCATTGCCGCACGGTGGCATCAGGTACATGCCGATTGGTATCGCTCGCTTGTCGGAACAAGCGAGGACGCTCAACGGTTTTCCGCTGAGGCGAGGACGCATGATAAGCTTGCTAAGGCGATTGAAGAGGGGCGGGATTTGCTTTCTGGAAAGCGGCGCGCTTGATTCCTGCGAGCGTTTCGTTATTCCTGTATGCATGGTTAAACTTTTCTGTTTCTCATGCCTGATGGCTTTGTCTGTGGCCAGCGCACAAGACAGCATCCTCCCTCCCGCACTTGATACTGCTGAAATGCGCACTATGACGGCCAGCGTTTATGGTGTCCAAGGTGCTCTTCAACGCTGGTCGCAGGCTGACGCTGGGGATATTGATGCGGCAAAAACTTGCGTTAATGAGCTTGCTGGGCACACGTCCGCATTTTTTAAATCCTACGGTGTCGCGACTCAAAACAATCCCCTATCCGATGCAAGGGACGTTGTTCTTAGCCGGTTTGCTGAACAGGCGATGGCTGATTTGCGTCAAACATTTACCTCGAATGCTCCGGCATTAACAAGGCTTTTCACAATTGCCGCCTTGAAATCTGCGTGTGGCGCGGCGGGCGATGATTTTAAGGTGGTCTGGCAGGAACTGCGGACTCAGATAGCCGCACTCCGGGTGAATTAATATACTGAAAACACCGGCAGATTGTGTGCCTTTTTTAGCGTCAACGCAAATAAGTTGTTGACACTTTATGTGTGCCTGTGTATTGTGTTTGTAGATGACAACGCTAACCCGCTCTGAATCGAACGAACAAGGACTTCTTGATTTTTCCGGAACATCCACCAAGTCAAAACGCAAACGGAGCGTCAAGCCGAGGTCCACGAAGGCACCTGCGCACGCGGCTGAGCCCATGACCCCCGACGCTCTGTATGCCAAATGGGAGCCGCTGGCCTTTAAACTTACCGCTGGGTGGACTATTCCTGGGTATGAGCATGAGGATTTGCAGCAGGAGGCCCGGATTGCGATTTACAATACAGCTAAGGCGTTTAACCCCGAGAAGGGGTGCTTTTTTACCGTGGCCAAGCATTCGATTCACAATCGCCTCTCTTCGCTTCTGACAAAGACTCGTGCTAAGAAGCGGATGTCGTTTGTGCAGAGCTTGGACGAGCCATCTTTTGACGATGGGTTGGATTTCCATGAAATTTTGGCGGGCGTCGATTATGATGCTTCGATGCCGCGCGGGGTTGGTGTGGCGGAGACAATCCGCGAGCATCTTGTCAAAACCCTGCGAAGCACACCCAAAAGCCGGCGCAAGATCTTTCTGGCTCGGGTGGAGGAGTCTCTTCGTTCGGCCGAGGAAACCTATGGTTTTGAGGTCGGCGAGTTGACGAGTTTGGGCGCAGCGGCGAAACTGGCCTGCTAATTTTTCGTTGGAGACCGGGCGCTTCCGGTAGACTTGCGAGGAAATAAGTTTCCCCGCCGGTAGGTGTCTAATTCTACCTCAAAGAAAGCTGCATTGGAGTGACACCAAGTTTCGGGCTCAGCCAATATAAATCGTAGTCCAGTGAGAGACCCTCGTTAAAGAAAAACCACTCAAACGCCTTGCGCACCACATTATACGCGCCGTTGATTTCAGCGTGCACGTATTTGCGCCAGTTGCGGGGTTTTCCTTCTCCATGGCCCTCGTTTTGATACACATGACGGTTCTTCTTTCCACGTTCGCCACCATTCTCTTTTCTCGTCTTCCCTCTCGGGGATAGTCCGGTGCGTGGGGAGGTTCCCTTTTCTGTGCATCCCTCTT
>Ga0247840_10003603_pt1 | contig 25888 bp, 18 predicted proteins | sample LaCruzMarch2015__FD_192404 | JGI IMG/M metagenome (GOLD analysis project Ga0247840, IMG submission 192404) | Freshwater microbial communities from meromictic Lake La Cruz, Castile-La Mancha, Spain - LaCruzMarch2015_17m | ecosystem: Environmental > Aquatic > Freshwater > Lake | place: Spain...
AAATACAAATCTTTAATCGGGTAGCGTGAGCCTGCCAATTCGAAATGTTGAATAGCAGTTTCGTAGTTTTTTAATTCGTAATTACATCGAGCATATCTATAATTATTTAATGCATCATTTGGCTTTCGTTTTAATAATGCTTCATACAACACTTTTGCTTTAGCGTATTGTTTGTTGTTGAATAAAGCTTCGGCTTGAGACGCTGATTGAGCCATCAAAAATAAACTATAAATCAATAGAATTGTAATGAATAAAAATCTCATGTATTTATATTATCTATTTAATTATTAGTTGTTTAATCTTATTTTTTGAGTTCTGAAGAACAAATTCCAACAGCCATTCAAAAATATTATTTGTCCATCGTTGCGGATGGGTTGTAATCATAATTTTATCAGGCAAACTGCCAATTTTTGCTGCATTTATTAGTTTTCTGGTTGAATGATACGATTGCTTAAATGATGAGTTTACCTTATCGCGTACACTGAATTTTTCGCCATCCCAGCATCGTCCGGTATCAGTTAAATAGAAAACATTATTAAAATCAATGTCAAAATAGGGTTCTCCAATAATGCCAAAATCGGAATAGTTGTAAAATTTCCATATAGTTCGATTATCGTATTTTGAGGTAGGACTGCCGTGCATACAAATTGTTTTTACGGGATAAAATTTGCGGAAATGAGTTAATTTTGCGACAAAATGATCTATTGCAACTGAAGTATTTCCTTTAAATAAAGATAAATCTTCGTAATGATACCCTATTTCGTGTCCCAAAGCAACTATAGCTTTTATTTTGTCGGGTTGGTCGCTTTGTGGCACTACCCTAAAATAGTAGCTTGCTTTTATTCCCAAAGCCCCTTCCACCTTGGCAGTTGCCAGCGAGTGCCCTGCTCGTAAATCCACATCATGCCGCAGTATAACGAATTTACCTAAAGCTTTTTTTGCGCAATATTCTTCGAAGGTAAAAAACGAATATCCGTTTTCTTTTAAAGCTTCGAGTAGCTTTTTGTATATATTCAGTGTAAAATCCATCTTTTCATTTACAATTTTTACATTTACTATTTACTATTTATTGACACGAGAGCAGCAACAATCCGCTCAGCTGTTCCGCCATCCCAAAATTTGGGTGTTTTGCCATGCTTGCCTTTTCCGGCAATAATTAAATCAACTTCGTCAACAATTTCCTCCAACTTTATCAGTTTATTACTACCTTCCCAAACTGTTACAGGGCGTTCGGTGTTGGGGCGTACTGTGAGGCATGGAATGTTCAAATAAGTAGTTTCCTCTTGAATGCCTCCTGAGTCGGTAAGGGCAAACATAGAGCGACTTACCAAATGTATAAACTGCATATAACCCAGTGGTTCGATAAAATAAAGCTGTTTGTAATTGTCGATAAACTCTTGCAAACCAAAAAGTTGAATATTTTTATAGGTTCGTGGATGTACAGGGAAAACCAACGGCACTTTTACAGATATTTCGCCCCAAAGTTTTACTAATTTCGTCAGACTTTCTTTGTCGTCCACATTTCCTGGACGATGAAAAGTCATAACACCATATTTTCCTGTTAAGAATTCTGTGCCTATTTCAATGTTTGTATCACGGTTTAAAAGTTTAAAATTTAACTCCGTAGCTTGTGCTTTTTCCAAATTAGCAACCAATGAATCAATCATGAGATTCCCCAACATGTGAATTTTCTCAGTTGGAATATTCTCTTTGAGCAGGTTTTCGTCGGCATCTACGCTTGTAGTAATAAAAACATCGCTTATAGCGTCAGTTACCAAACGGTTAATTTCTTCGGGCATGGTTCGGTCGTTACTCCGCAATCCGGCTTCGTAATGAATGGTTTTGATACCCATTTTGGATGCAACCAAAGTACATGCAGCTGTACTATTCACGTCGCCTACCACAAGCACGGCATCCGGTTTTTCGTCCATACACACTTTTTCAAAGCCTTCCATAATGCGTGCTGTTTGCACAGCATGACTTGCCGAACCCACTTCGAGGTTTATATCGGGCGCAGGAATATTCAATTCCTCAAAAAATTGCCCCGACATTTTTACATCGTAATGCTGCCCGGTATGTACCAACACAGCTTGTATGGTTTTATGCCCTTTTAATGCGTGCATTAATGGTGCAATTTTCATAAAATTTGGCCGTGCTCCGGCTACGAGAATGAGTTTCATTTGTATTGTTGTTTGAGATGCAATGCAACTGTACTATTTAATTTTATTTCTTGAATTGTAACCACCGTTACAGTAACCGCTGTTACAATTGGTGGTGTTTATCTAAATTTATATTGATAATCAGGATTTTTACGCATTATTTTGGCGCTTTCAGGGTAATTTTCGATAAACCAAGTTTGAAATTGTGCATAATCAATTTTTTCTGAAAGCATTTTTTGCCTACGTGTTAAAAAAATTTCTTTTCGATTCTTAGTTTTAATCAATTCTTTTATCGAGTTATACATTCCATTAACATCGGATGTTTTATGACCGTAACCTAATTTGTATTTATTTTCAAGTTCATTTAAATATTCTAATCTTCCAACAAAATCGTTAAAGCGAACAAAGGGAGTTCCAAGAACTCCAGCTTCAGCAGCCATAGTCTGACTATCACCAATATACACATCGGCAAAAGCCATTACATGATGCATGTCTAATGGGTTGATTTTGATGCGATATTGTTCAAATTCAGGTAGTATTTCACGTTCTGCAGTGATAATAATTTGCCCGTGAGGTTTAAGAATTTCAATAATTTTGGCAGCAATATCATTTGTAATTCCACTAATACCAGTATCGTGATGGGCTGTTAATTTTGCAAATCTTATTACAAAATAATTTTCATCAGGATTAAAATATCTTTTTACAACATTTTTATCAGGTGTAAACTGATTAGGGTGTAGATATGCTAATTCGTGGTAGCTGTTAAACCCAATTTTTTTGTTTTCCCATTTCCAAGCGCTTGTAACTTCGGGGCAAACTATATGTGTATAAAATGGAAAGGAAGTGATAGCATACAATTTTATTGCCTCGGCATCATCTTCATTAAATTCGAAAGAAGGAATTCCTTTTAGGGTGCCTACACGGGCTAAAGTGCCATCGGAACCTAACAACAAATCTGGTTTGTGTTTATTTACAATTCTTAAAATTTCAATATCTTTTTCAATTAGAGCAAGTCCTAATCCCAATAAACCAAAACGCTTAGGTCTGTTTTTTATTTTAATAAAATCGAGTTTATAATCTATGCACAATTGCTCCAACACATCTTTGGGGCGGATAACTGCAATAATTGTATGTCCTTTTTTCTCAAGTTCTTTCATCGAAAATTTAAACATGTGGAAATGTGCAGGGTGACTTATTAAATATAAATATTTCATTTTATCTGTTTATTCGGATTTGTAGTTTGTTAAAATATCGGCTAATAATTTTGTCTTATTTGCTGGATATTTATAATGTGTTGGTAATGTAACTAAATTTTTAATTAATTGTTCATAGTTTGGGCATTCACCAGCGGTGTAACCAAAATAATCTATAACGATACGGGTTTTAACAAAATGCTTTCCTATTTCAATGCCCTTTTCAGAGCAAATTTGCATTAATACATCTGGTTTTTTAACTTGAATAGGTAAAATGAAAAAGTTTGAATTCTTTATCTTATCACTTAAAGTAAATTCTTGGTTGTTTTGTTCAATCGACTTCAACAATAATTTCCCATTTTTCTTTTGTTTTAGTAGGCTTTGTGATATTTGACGAAGCTGATTAAATAAAATCGCTTTATTTGGCTTGTAATGATTGATTTTAATAGTTTTATTTGATGGCAATATGTACGATAGTTTTAAATTATCATTTTTTTTGATTTTTGATGTGAAAATCGTATAAATTAAGCTTGTATTAAGAATTGGAAAAATTAAGCTTTTAATGACGTTAATTACTTGCGATATAAATGCTGTAGTTTGTACTAAATTTTGGTAAATTCGAATGTATTTATCAGATTTTGATTTATTTATACAAATGAAACCACCAGAAACTGCTGTTGGAAATTTCCCAAAACCATAAGAAAAGATTGAAAAATCGCCATCAGTACCAACAACTTTACCCGATGAACTTTCGGACAGAAAGCCATGAGCGCAATCTTCAATTAAAACTTTTTCTTTAAGTAACTCTTTTAATTTTAATGCTTCAGCATTTATCCCAAATGTATGTGTAACGATAAGCACATCAATTTCATCAATTTTTTTTTCCAGAATATCGGCTGAAATTACATAATTATTTGAAATATCTATAAATACTGGTTTGCAATTAGCTAAATAAATAGCTTCGATCACTGTAGGGCAAGTTAAGGGTTGAATTCCAACTCTGGCATTTGGTATTCCAATATTTTCCAAAATGAAACGAAGTCCATTTCGTGCTTTATCAAAAAACAGCAAATCGTAATCGTAATACAAATCACGTAAAAAAGCGATTTCTTGCTCCGATTTAAAAAAAGAACTAAATAAAGCAAGATAATCGGACGTGTCAAGTTTGTAATTTATTCGAGGTTGCAACATCATTTCTTTCGTTTTCTTAAAAATTCGACTGCTTTTTTTCCAATCTTAAACATCAGCGGTTGATTAATATGTAAAAATCGACCATGTTGCACCAATTCGCCACCAAATTTTGATTTAAACTCACGCACTCCGTATCCTTCGTCGGGTTTACCAGCTCCCATCATATCGAAATAGGCAAAACGATTTTCGGCGGCAAATTCAATGGCAGCCCAAGTTGCTAAAGTGGATGGGAAAATGTTTTTGTATTTTCCATCTTTGCCACACACAAACCATTCGTATAGAATTTTATTGGGCATTTCAACGCATAAACTTCCGCCAATTAATTCGTTATTCAAATGAATAGCAAATAGATGGCATTCGGGAAGTAGTATTATTTTACTGAAAAATTCGATTGGAAAAAGTGGCGTTTTAATTTTTGTTTTGTACAAGTCGTTCAACAGCTCAAAATAAGCTGATACATCAGCCTCGTTTTTAGTATCTGTAATAGTTGCACCTTCTTTTTTCGATAATTTTAGGTCTCTCCGTTTTGTGCTACTTAGGTTTTTTAATGCTGTTTCGACATTTGTTGTTTCTACATGAAAATTCAGATGTTCTTTGTATTCAAAACCAACTTTATTTAAAACCGATTTATACTTACTGTAGTCAAAATAATTTCGAAATTCAGTGTATATTGCTTTGTTTTTGAGTTGATTGTTTGTTTCATTTAACATTAAGAAAATTGCCTGCTCTGTAGCTTCTGGATGAATTAGAACTCCTCCAGGCACAATGGCTCTACGACTAAAAAATTGCTTTAATACATTTCCATCGGCAATAATATAGCCACATACTAAGGCAACTAACTTTTCATTTTCTTCAACTCCAAACACAAAAGGCTCTAAAAATGATAGATTAACATAAAAATCGTAACACGCTTTGGTTTGAAAAAATGAAGCAAAAGGAGACTCATTAATAAGTTGTTGCCATTTAAGTGGGGATATTTCGTTTTTTTTTAGGAGCTTCATTTTAGTGGCTTTTATTATTTTTTTTTGCTTCTTGAAAGTGTTTTATATCCTTTTTTTAACATTAAGTAGGTGCTATTTTTCTGAGGTAGAATAATTTTTATTAAACTTTTAAACCAATTAATAATATTATCAAAATACAAATAATAAGTACTATAATTAGCTACATTTATATGTGTTATTTCGTTTATTACCTCCGTAATTTTTAAGGATAATTCGTAATAAACTTTTGATGTAAAGTGGTTTATATTATTGGTAAAATCATTTTGAGACTTAACAATATCATTTAAATCTATTAGTTTTATACGATTATTCGTGTTTGCAAATTGCCTTAATGCCATATTTAACTCTTTATGTGAGATATGACGATCTTTGTAATCATATTCCATCTGTTTTTCGCACGGAAATTCAACGCCAAGAATTAAACAAATTTGTGTTTTAGAGTCGATATTATCTAATATATAATTTAATCTATCAATATAATCATTTGGATTTGTTTTACCAATAAATTCATATTCAAGACTGAAGAATTTAAAAAAATCTTCTGTAAAATTATTATTTGCAGTAAACAATTTTTTATTTATATAATCATTCCAATAGGCTGATTCTGTTAATGGACTTAAATATGAGCCAAATGCAACTTTTAAATCAGTTCCCTTTTTACGATAAACTCCAAAATTAGCTTCGATTAAAGTGCTTAGAAAAATAATATCATATTTTGAAGTAAAAGTTGTACCATTAAACATTTTACGGTCTACAAAAATACATTCTTTAGCCAAAATGTCTTTTTCATTATCGGAATAGCGTTTTAATCCAACAATATGAACCGAATGATTGTGTGCTTCTATTGTATTGTCCTTGTCTTCGTTGACGTAGGTAAATTCATATACAAAACTATCGCTGTTTCTAACATAATTCATGGTCTTTGATAAATCACAAGGACCTTTTATAAGGACTTTTACCGTATTATCAAATTTATTTTTCTCTAATTTAATATCATCCTCTTGTAAAGCATTATTTATCCATTTCGGAGCCGGATTATTTTCAACTGTATTAACTACTTCGCCATTAATAGTCAAATCAGGCCAGTTAAGTGATGAGTAAACATATTGTTCAACTCCTAAACCGATTGTTCTGCAAGAGAATGTAAAATGTAAAAGTACATTATCTAATAAGCTATAGAAGCCAACTATACCATATTCGCCAAATTTATCTTTAACCTCCACATATCCTGATTTTATTTCTTTATTTCTTAGAAGTGTCAAAAGTTCATCCTTTGATAATCTTAACTTTGTAAAATTTAACTGATTGGAGCGCATTAATAAATCATGTATTCTATCAAGTTGGTCTTCGCAATTATGTTTTATTTGAACATTGATTTGACTTTCAAAAAGAAAATCATCATTACTAGTATACTTCTGTTTTTCAATATTCTTCTTTTCTAAAAGTTTATATTGCTCTAATCTTTTGTGTTTTATATCTGATTTGTTTAATGACGAAATATATTTAATTAAATCAGGAATAATTTTAGGCTCAGAAATCATAATATTCTGCGAATAAAATTGAGCTTCACCCAAATTTGTTACATCATCGTCAATAAATAAAACATTCTCAGGCCTTAAAGACATTGCAGTAATCAAATCTCTAATTCTTTGTCCTTTTGGAGACCAGTTAATTGAAGGAAATACAAATAAATCCATCAGTTCTAACTCCGTAAGTTTGAGTTTGCAAACATCGAAGTCATTTTTCGAGCAAATAGAATTTATAATTCCACAATCAGTAAAATCTTTTATTAATTGAATATTCGCATTTATAGGTTCAATAGATGACTCGCTGATAACACCATTCCAAAAAGTATTATCTAAATCCCAAATTACTAATTTAATTTTTGAAAAATCTATAGACATTTATTCAATTTTTTATAAATTTGATTACCTTTATAGTAACAGTTTTATGTTAATTCTTGCTTTTGAAAAGCACCAATTTATATACATTGCTAATCATTTCTGCTATCATTTTTGCATCCAAACTAAGCTCCAAAATTCGTTCCCGCCCCTTGGTTTTTTTTCCGAAATCCAACGCTAACTTTATTTTTTTACTTAATTCAATGGCATCGTAATTACTTAAAAAGCACCCTTCAAGACCATCGATAACTTCGGGGACATCGCCAACCGGAACCGAAACAACAGGGCAATTGCTCGCCATTGCTTCTTTTATAAACTGTGGTGAACCTTCGGTATGGCTTGTCATTAGGCAAATATCTACAGCATTCATAAGCAGTGCCACTTCGCTTCGGTTGTATCCTTTCAGTTCGAGCAGTCGTACATTAGTAAGCATTGCAACTGCTTGTTGGGCTAATTCTCCGTTTTTAACTCTGTTCGAAAATGCACCTGCAAACAAAACAACCTTTTCATTCGTTTTTAATCCAAAATACTTTCGGACAATACTTTTCTCCATCGGAAAAAAGAAATCGGTGTCCACACCGCAAGGTATTAGTGCAAAGTTACGTTTTTGATTCGATTTGTCAATGTTTTTTTGAGATACAAAAATATTATAAGCTGACAAAAACATGTTTATTCGCGATAGAAAATATATCGATTGCAAATTAATATCGCTACCATGATAAGTTGTAACTACGGGAATTTTTCGCTGCGTGTTGGCTAATAAGCCAGATAAACCATAGTGAGCATGAATTAAATCGGGTTGAAATTCACTTATTTTTTTAACAAATGAACTTCTGTTTTTTAAATAGCCTTTTAACCCTTTTCCTTCAATCGTATAATAATCGCATATCAAACCGCTTTTCATTAGTGCTTCCACCTGTTCTACAATAAATGGAGCAATTTTACCTGAATTTTTACTGCAAATTATTAATATTTTCATGCCATTCCCCTTCCAGCTAATTTAAACCAACTCCAAGCTACAATAGCAACAAAAATAAACATAAGCCACCAATTGTAATATTTTTTAAATTTATTGTCGACAATACTTATTCCATAGGCAGCAAAAATCATTATAAATGGTAAGCCAGGCAAGTGAAAACGCTCTGATTGTGCAAAGGCACTAAAAGCAATAACCAATAAATAGCCCAAGGTAAATGACCCTAACAACAAGAAATCGCGCCATTTACCAGTTTGGATAGACCAAATCAGTACAAAAATGACAAAAACCGACATAATATTTTTCACATAATTGGCTCCATGTATCAATTGCTGATTATCTTGACCTGGAACGTAAACTATTGTAGGAAAAGGAATTACAAAAATCATAGGAGCAAAAATAGCAGCACCAGCATAAGTTGCAAATTTATTGCCACCTTCGCGAGTAGCTCTAAACTCCAACATAGCCTCCTGATTACCCTCACGTGCCATCCATAATTCCTGAATTTCGGTAGCAACCGTGCCTCCAATAAAAAAAGCAATTGTAATGAATACCCATACTGCCAATACAATTTTCTTTTGCATTTTCAAAACCCGTTTGGAGGTAAGAAAAACAGCTGTAAACAACGAAAACATAGCCGCTGCAGCCAATGCTGTACGAAACATAAACAATGCACCTGCAATAAGCATAATGGGTAGAATAGCCTTGAACGAAAAATCGCGACCACGTATTAAATAATCGGCTCGCTCCACAAAAAGTACTGTGAGAAAAACCATTTCAGTTTCTTTGAGCTGAATTGAAGTATAGTAAATAAAATTTGGCATTAACATTACAAAGATACCTGCTATGCGACCTACCTGTTCACCAAAGTTTCGGGTTGCTAATTTATATACCAATACACACATCCATGCACTCCATACTGCTTTTAATATTCGGGATAAAAAAATTGACTTAGCAGTAAGAGCATAAATAACACTTAAGTATATTGGATAACCCATATCCGAGAAGGCAATGCCATCGTCTTGTGTTAAAAACTGATTTGTTAAATCGAATTTACCATCCCACAAACAGTCGGCACCAAATTCGGCTATGCCGTGATAAAACAATACATCGCCAGGACTAAATTCGAAAGGCTGCCCAGTTAGAGCATTGTACAGAAAATACATGATTGTTACATATATTACACGAATAATTAAAGCTGTTTGAAATAGTTTTTTAATGTAGGTTTTTTCGGGTATGTCAGACCATTTATCAATCAGGCTTCGTGAGCCATTGAAAAATCCCACAACAGCCACAATACCAAATAGCCACCAGATAAGCGGCATCATGTTGTTGAAAAACACGATGTTAACTAAAAAAAGCACAGCTAAATAGTAGCTTATAGCTTTGGATGTGAAGAATTTTGGAAATTGGTTAATCAAAATGAACGACTATTTATTTTTAGTATGCTGATGTATAAATTCAAAACCTTATTTTCGATAGATTTCCAAGTGAAATTAATGCTTTCACGTCTATTTGTAGTTGCAATTTTTGTGCAAATTAATTCATCTTCTAATATTTTAATTACATTATTTGCAAAGTTAGTAATATCTCCAAAACTACAAAGCAAGCCATTTTCGCCATTCTTAACAATGTAAGGAACACCGCCAACATTGGTTGCAACTATTGGTATACCAACAGCCATTGCTTCACAAAAAACTATTCCTTGTGATTCTTCTTCCGAATGAAGTACAAATACTTCAGCTTCTTGGTACAAAGATAAAACTTTCTCGATTGATAAGTTTGTTTGTATTTGAATTATATCTGATAATTGTTTTTCTTCTACGAGCTTATTTAATAAATTCAGGTAATTTTGATCAGCTAAAGCACCAACAATATCTACTTTAATATCTGGAATCTTTTTAGTTACAATATTAAGTGCTTCAATTAATTGCAAATGACCTTTTCGTTGCGAAATAGATCCAACGGATAAAAGTCTTCTCTTAATAGACTTATCTTTTAAATCGTAAAACTTAGAACTTACACCCTGTGGAATTATATGAAATATAGGTAATCTTAAAATTTTACCTTGTTTTTTATACGTTTTTATCGCTTCCGAAACATATTCGGTATCGACTATAATATGCTTTGTAATTGTTAAAAGTGAAAACTCGAAAAAACTTTGAAATATATATTTACTAAAGTTCTTGAAGTTTCTTTTTTTTCTCCATGCATTTTGTTTTTCAATATGGGCCAAACCATGTATAGTAACAATAGCAGGTATATTCTTTATTTTCAAGTAGATATAAATAGCTAAAGCAAATAAACTGCTGGTATGTATATGACATATATCAGGTTTTTCCGATCGAATTATATGTATATAGTTGGCAATTCTTAAAAGTGAAGCCGAATTACTTTTTCGAAAATTTTTAAACCTTCGAACAGTAATACCATCAATAATTTCTGTTTTGTCATTAGATATTTCTTGACGTGGATGGTCAAAAACAATTACTTTATGGTTTATATTCTGCTCCAAAGCCAATCCATAAACCGATGCTTCAACTCCACCATTTATTTGGGCAGAGTTTAACGGAAACGAACCTATTTGAATGATTTTCATTTTTTAATTAAATTACGAATTAAATACGAATTATATTAATTTCACGAATTAAGACTTTCTTATTTATTCGAAATTAAAGCTTTTTTTAATCTTAAACCTAACTTCAATGCACTGTACCACCACTTTACAACTATTCGTGCTAAAATGCGATAAAATAACCGATACTTAAATGCATGATTTTTCCAATGAATGTTTTTGAGTATTTTTCCAACCTCAGCTTTATTCTTTTTGGCTAAATAATAAGGCATTAAACCATAAACAGCCAGCACTTCGAACAAACGGTTAAAGTCTGTTTTATTTCTTATAAAACTATAATCGGCAAAAAGCATGTGCTCGTGCGACAGATATAGTTTTTCGTCGACAGCTCGATTGACTATATCAACATCCTGATTGTAGTTTGATAGCTGTTTATTTAAAAATGCTACTTTGTAGTTGTCGGCAATCCTCACCCAAAGGTGAAAATCTTCACCCATTTTAAGCTCGGATTTAAATCCATTAAATTCCTTGTAAATTTTCTTCGGAATTACCACTGCACCAGTCCACAATGGCATCCACATTGTTTTGGCATAAGTTTTAAAATATTCTATATACCCTTTTTCGAAACTTTTTTCAACACCAATTCCGGCCGGAATAAAATTTCCATTTCGCACTTTATAATAGCTGCTACCATAAATTCCTGCTTCGGGAAATTCTTCTATCAACGCTTTCATTTCTTCCAAAAAGGTTGGTTCCCACCAATCGTCGGCATCAAGGAAAGCAATGTAATCGTATTTGGCAAGTTTAACACCATTGTTGCGGGTTAAACTAACTCCTTGATTTTGCTGCTCAACAATTTTTATTTTTGCAAAAAACTCCGGATTCTTATCTCGTAACTTGTAACTCGTAACTCGTAACTTTTCCAGGCTTTCATCTGTCGAACCATCGTCAATTACGATGAGTTCAAACTCCTGAAATGTTTGATTAGCAATCGATTGTATGGCTTTTGCTATGTAAGGTGCTTTGTTGTATAATGGTATTATTATGCTGAACATTCAATTTTTCGTGTTTTTTTATTTCTTAATTTTTTCTTTAAAATATTCCACACAAATAGCACTGCTCTGTTTGATAGAAAATTTATTTTTTAAATCGAATTTGCATATTATATTATTCAACTTTCGCATATATAAAAAATTGAATATGAGTATATTGTTTAAATGCACAGTACTTTCCACTTGCAGTGTCTTGTCCCCCTCTCCTCTCCCGCAAACGGGACAAGTATCCGAGGGGTTAGGGGTGAGGTCGAATAATCTAATTTTCAAGAATCTACCTCACCCTTCCGCGATAGCTATCGGGACCTCTCCTTGAGGAGAGGGACTTTACCGACTGCAACACATAATCATGTTCGAAATGAATAAATTTATTAAACCTATAATCCATTGATAATCAATACACACTGTTTTTTAGTAATTTAATTCTCAATCACTTAACAACTTGCGAAAGTTGAATTATCTATTAATTCAGGTCAAATTTAACTGACTTTTGTTGAAAAAAAGATGCTTACTTTTTAAAGAACATACCTGAGCCCTGGTAGTTTTCTATCCAATCGGGTGTCCAACTAATGCGGCGAGGTGCATTCATATTGCCAGCATTCAAATCGGCAACCACAATATTCAATCGAATATTGTTCCAATCGGCTCCTTGAAATTTTTGTATTAGGGCTTGCGAAATGGCATATTCAATGGCATATCCTTTAGCTGTTTTTTTACCTTTAGCAGAAATTCCGGTGGGCATGTGTTCTTTAAAGCCAATTTCAAACTCGTTTTCAGTAGGGCTTGCTATCATAAATAGCCATTCGCGCCCCATACCTTCCGAGGTTCTTAGGTTGTAGGCGCTCAAAGCCATTGGTCTAATATCAAACACTACATAAGCGCCATCCTGATTAAGATTAGCATGCTTGGACGGGGCTTGAATATCTTTGTCGGTAACATCTATGGCTATATATAAAAACTTGTTGTCTTTTTGTATATCAAAACAAAAACTGGTAGTTCCAATTGTATCTTGTTTCGAAAAACGAAGCTTTTCCCATTCGCCCAAATCGCCATCAACAGCAATGGATTTCATTGTTTCGTTGATAAATAATTTTTCGTAAGGTAGCATGTGAATTTTGTTGCTCCATTCGTATTTATCCGATTTTAAAGTTACATCGGCTATTATGGGTGTCCACTTTTCTTTTTGTGTAATATTTATTGGAATTAACATTTCCTCTTTTGCACCTGCCGTTAATTGTTTCGAGATGGTAGTTTGCTGTGGTTTAAGCCCTTTGCCAGCTGTCAAATTTAGCTGATATTCGTGAGTATCTTTCGTTTTGTTGTTAAATTCCAATTTCCATAAAGCTTTTTTATCAGGTTTCGCTGTGTAATAAAAAGGCTCAAAACGTACGGGTTGTTGGGTATTAAAAGTTGTTGTACGTTCCAAATTTTCAGCCGTTTGAATAGACTTGTCTTCCACACCATCCAGCATGATATTGGCATAAGAGGGTCCTTTGGGAGTTATGCTTACCCACAAAAAATGATCGAACTCGCCGTATTTTTTACCTCTAAGTGTATTTACACCTCCCATTGTTGAAAGTACAAAATAATCATTATTGTTGCGATTGTATAAGGCATATTGATGGGTATGCCCTGTAAAAACCGAATGTTTTCTATCAGCAAGCAGTTTTTCAACATTAAACCAATTTTTAGCAGTAGGAGTAAGCCAAAGAGGTTGATGCATAAATACCATTGTCCATTTTACGTTTGGGTTTTCGGCAAGGGTTTTTTCGACAAAAGCAAGTTGCTCATTGCTAAAGTCGGGCTTCTTTAATCCCGTTGCTCCATCTTCCGAATTTAGACAAAGGAATAATACGTTTTTATAAACAAAATAATAATAAGATTTACCGTATTTTTTGTCCCACATTTCGGCCATTGCTTGGTTGGTATAATCGTGGTTGCCCGCAACATAAAAATACGGCATTTGCAATTGTTTGATAGCATTATTAAACTCAAGCCATTGGTTTTCAATCTCGGTTGGGTTGTTTGTGTAGCCTTCAATCAAATCGCCAATACTCACTACAAATTCGGGTTGCATCAAATTAATACGGTCAATTCCTTTTTGGAGTATTCCTGCCCTATGAGCACCTGTGTGATCAGGAGTTATCACAAAATGAAAATTACTTGAATCGTTATTAAAATTTAAATTTGTCCAAGGTTTTTGCTGACAAAAAGCATTTAAAATGCTCAAACTGAAAATAATTGAAATTAATATTGTCTTCATCTGTTTTTATTTAAAAAAAAGGCTTTGCAAGATATCAATATATTTTGTACCTGCAAAGCCTTTGTGAGTTAATACGGAATTAAATTAGAAATTGTAGAATAGTTGGGCACCATAAAAACGGGGCGCTCCGGGCACAAAAGTAGGTATACCAAACGCTTGACCAGTATTGCCAGCGTCGATAAGGTATTTCTCGTTAGCCAAATTGTTTATATTCAATCGCAGTCCATATTTGCCATTTTTGCTTGAATACTGAATGGCACTGTTTATTAATGTGTATCCATTTTGAAATAATTCGGCAGTATTATCGTCGTCGAAAAAGTGATCGGATTTATAACTTGCCGAAACGCTTAGTCCTAAAAAACCGATATTTCCTAAACCAAATTGGTAGCTAAAGCCAGCAGCTCCCGAGTGTTTTGGAGTAAGGCGGAAGGTATTTCCAGCTAATTTTTGTTCTGTTCCGTCAGAGTCTTTTTCATCAAAAGTAGCATCGAGATAAGCATAATTTGCAAAAACAGTTAATCCCTTTGTTACAGCAAGTTGAAATTCAGTTTCAATACCTTTTCCGGTAGCCTCGCCAGCATCCGAAATTTTATACAATCCACCTGTACCTAAGGTGTTGGTGGTAGTTTGAAAATGTCGGTAATCGTAAATAAAACCACTCACGTTAAATTGTAAACGGTTATTCAAAAGTAAACTTTTGAAACCTACTTCGTAGTTGTAAACAATTTCGGCTTTCAAATAGGATGTATCCACCGCGTTTACTTCTACCACATTGGGCCTACGGCCTTTCGACCACGAACCGTAAGCGCTCATTTCTTTGTTTAAATCGTACTGCAAAACGGCACGTCCCACCCAATCGGAAAAAGATTTACTTATATCAAGACGACCTTTTGTGGGTGCAAAAACATTGTTAGCACCCGATTTCAAAATAAAACCTAAAGTTCCGGGAGAAGCTGCGGGGTCAACTCTATAAAACGATTCTTGATTTTCAAAAATCAATCGTCCACCAGCAGTTAATTTTAATTTGGGCAGTATTTTTATTGTTCCATCGGCAAAAATATCAAAAGCATCATTCTCAGCGCCATCTTCGTTCATGTTTTCAAAATGCGAAGTTTTGAAAGCTTTCCCTGTCAAAGGATTTACAGAAAGTGCTACATTTGGTTCCCCATTTACAACCATCGGAATAAACGGGATGCCATAAGCTGCAAATTTTGGCGATAGCATGGCAAAAAAGCTTCGCTCATCCATGGATAGTTGATACGAAATATTTCCATTTTCTTTAAAATAATTAGCACCGGCAAAACCCGAAAAGCGACTCCCGTTATAGTTAAAGCGTATTTCCTGACTTAATTGACTATAATCTACATCGGCATCAAAAGCCAAGGCAGCAGCTTTAGTTCCATCACTATCAAAAATTGACGATGCAATTACCGAACGATAGCCCGTGAGTGCAGTCATGCTAAAGTTATCGTTAAAATATTGTTTGTATTGCAATGTAAGCCCCAAAACATCACGTTTATCCATAAGTTTATCTCCTGCTTCCATATCAACAAAAGTAAAAGGGCTTGTATCACCACCTTTTGGAGCAAATGTGCCACTTTTGAAATCTACGCCGGGCATTTTGTCGTTTTCGTAATTAAAAATTAAATCGAGCGAACTGTTTTTACCGGGTAAATATTTTAGCGAAGCTCTGGTTGCTAAGGTATTTTTACCCATTAAGTTACCTCCCGAAAGATTTTCGATATAGCCATCGCGCTTGTTGTAAATACCGGCTACGCGCGCAAAAAGTTTATTCTCGATTAATGGTAAATTTACATAACCATTGGCTCTGTACTGATTAAAATTTCCAGCTCCAAGACTTATATTGCCCGAAGTTTCGTTTTTAGCACGATTGGTAATCATGTGGATGGCACCAATCTGGGCACTTCTTCCAAAGAGCGTACCTTGAGGCCCTTTGAGCACTTCAACTCTATCCATGTCAAAAAATTCGGTAAATGCGCCAACTTGCTTGCTTATCGAAATTCCATCCTGAAATACCGATACTCGATTGTCGACATTTAATGATGTATTATCCGATGTTAAACCACGAATAACAAAACCCGGAAAAATAACTGTTTGTTCCTGCACTTGCACGCCAGGAACAAATTCGGACATGCTGCCCATAGTTTCGATAACGTTGGTTTCCAGAAAGTTAGAAGTGATATTCGTCAGTGCAATAGGTACTTCTTTTTGACTTTCCGAACGCTTTTGTGCCGTTACAGTCATGTCGCCTAATGTAATTCCTTCTTCTTCGAGGTTTACATTAAGCACATTGGCATCGTTTTCCGAAATGTTAATTTGAGTTGAATTCGTTTTGTAACCAATAAAGCTTATTTCCACAGAATAAGTTCCAACCGCTATGTTACTTATTCTAAAACGTCCTTCTTCGTCGGATATAACGCCGATATTTCCGGGTTTTAACAAGATGGCAGCACCCATAATGCCACTTTTTCCATTTTCTTTTACGATACCAGTCAGGCGACCGGTTTTTTGACCAAAAGCAATGCTAAGGCTACAAAGTAGCAACATAAAAAGAGTAAAGCGCTTCATAAATAATTTTTTTTTGTAAAATTTTGTAACTTTTGTTGATTCGCAAAAGTAGACTTAGCAAATTACATTGTCATGCAAAATGTATTAATTAAGAATGACAAAAGTTTTGCAAATTTAAAATAAGTTGTAATGATTTTTAAATAGTTTGAAATTATAAAAATTCATAACAATTTAATCTACTTTAAAAAAAATAATGGCATCTTTGTATAAAATATTAAGACAATGTATTGGTACAACGATGAAGTTAAGCAGTTAGAGGAAAGAAAGATTGACAAAAAGGGCGAACGATTACGTGTAGTTTTTTATGGAAGCTCATCCATTCGGCTTTGGGAGACGCTAGAAACCGACTTTCCCGATTTTGAAATTATTAATTGTGCTTTTGGAGGCTCCACATTTAGTGCTTGCAATTGGTTTTTTGATCGGTTAATTGTACCACTTCAACCCGACTGTATGGTGATTTATGCCGGCGATAACGATTTGGGTGATGGTAGGCATCCCGAAGAGGTTTTGATTAACTTCAATTATATGATGTGTCAGATCGAAAAAACAATTGGCAGTATTCCTGTTGCCTATATTGGTGTAAAACATTCGTTTGCAAGGCAATATCTACACAATTCAATTGAATATACCAATTCCATCATTCGAGATGAAATTGAAAAAAATCACCCTAACTGTAGCTTTATTGATATTAATAAATACATGAATCCGAATGCTGTAATGAATCTCAACTATTTCGAAGCTGATGGTTTGCATTTAAGTAAAAAAGGATATGAGATTTGGAAAAATGTAATCTCGAATGAGTTTTTATCAAAAAAAAATAATCTAAACACTTCACACTCACCGGATATTGATATTTAAAAATGCAAAGAGAGTATCATCAATGGTTTAGTCCGAATTTGAGACGTAAAATGGAATTGCTGGTTTTCGGACATGCCGGTGCAAGAGTGTTGATGTTCCCAACACGAACCGGTAGATTTTTCGACTACGAAAACTGGGGTGTTATTGAGTCTTTGCGCCACCAAATTGACATGGGTTGGATTCAAATCTACGCACTCGATAGTGTCGACCAAGAGAGTTTTTACTGTTTCTGGGCACATCCTCACGGGCGAATACACCGTCATTCAGAATTTGAAGAATATGTGTTGAATGAAGTAATTCCATTTTCCGAATCCAAAAATAAGCATACCTGTTTAATGTCGGTAGGATGTAGTATGGGTGCTTTTCATGCGGTAAATATTGCTTTCAGGCATCCACATTTATTTGCTAAAGTTATTGGGTTAAGTGGCAGATACGATTTAACCATAAATGTGGGAATGTTCAGCAATTTGCTCGAAGGTTATTATTCCGATTACGTTTATTACCATTCGCCCAGTCAGTTTATTCCAAATATGCCCGAAAGTAAACAGTTGAACGATTTGCGCAATTTGGACATAACAATAGTATGTGGAAAAGAAGACCCTTTTGTTGAAAACAACCGAATGCTAAGCGATAGTTTGAGGAAAAAGGCTGTAAATCACAAGTATTACGAATGGGATGGTTTAGCACATAAAGCAAAATATTGGAAGCAAATGCTCCCAATGTATATTTGATAAAATTTTAAAATATAAAACAATGAGCAAAAATCCAAAGAAGCTATTTCTGCTCATCGCCTCAAATCCAACATTCAACTACCAATTGAAGTCATTCAAGCAAAATCATTTTACCAATTATATTAATCAGCATAATTTCGCATTGTTTCGAGTAGAGACTATGTATACATTTATGTTGTAAATTCGCATAAAGTGGTAATTACAGGCTCGGGAGATGTGGCTTACGATGGAAATCCTTCAATCGAAGTGAATGTTTCGGGCAGTGGAAACATTAAATAATTATAGCTGTTTTTGTTGAAATAACAAAAATATATATCGATAAATAATAAATAATTATCGATATATTTGTGCAATTCAATTATTCATTCTACTTTTGTCGTCGATTAAATCAACTAACAGATAATTTAAAATCCACTTCAAATGAAAAAAAATATTTTGCTACTATTTCTTATTGTACCGCTATTAATATCTGCTCAAAATAAGGCAGCAAAATTTACTGTTAAAGGTCAGGTTGTTGATTCTATAACCAAGGAGACCTTGCCTTATTCCACCTGCTCTGTTGTGTTAACTAAAAATCCACAACAAGCTATTACCCGATTTGCTACAGATATCGATGGTAATTTTTCGGGCGAAATAAAAGCTCCCGGAAACTATACCTTGTTTGTGTCGTATGTGGGTAAAGCTCCTGCTAAAATCAACTTCACGGTAGATGCCGCAAATGAGAGTGTTCAACTTGGTAAAATAGGACTTGGTAGCAGTCAGCAATCACTTAAAGAACTTAGCGTTGTTGCGGTAAAACCATTAATCAAAGCCGAGGCTGATAAAATAACCTACGATGCCGAGCAAGATCCGGAATCGAAAACATCTACCGTGCTCGATATGCTTCGTAAAGTGCCTATGGTTACTGTTGATGGTCAGGACAATATACAAGTTCAGGGTTCGTCGAATTTCAAATTTTTCCTAAATGGCAAACCTACCAATATGTTCAACAACAATCCGGGACTGATACTTAAAAGTATGCCTGCCAACATGGTAAAAAATATTGAAGTAATTACACAGCCGGGCGCAAAATACGATGCCGAAGGAGTGGGAGGGATTCTTAATATTGTGACAATTCAAAATACATCTGCTCAAGGTTATTCTGCTACTATAAATGCGCAAGGGTCAACACGCGGTTCAGTTGGTAGTGGATTAAATTTAATGGTGCAAAAAGGCAAATTCAGTTTCTCGGGAAACTACAATTACAATATTTTCAAGCAGTTTCCGGTTATTACAACATCGGAACGAAATAATTACATGACAGGCGCACCTTACACTAAGGGGACGCAGGTAGCTACCGTTAACAACACAACACCCATGCAGTTTGGCAGCGGGCAATTGAGTTATGAGCTCGATACGTTGAATTTGTTTACATTCTCGTTTAACCGCCGATTTGGCCGCCCTGAAAGTAATACCACAGCTACAACCGAAAATTTTGAGGATGCAAATAACGTGTTTTCGTATACGCAGTCGAGTCTTCAGAAACAAAGCTGGGGCTCAACTGATTTCGGACTCGATTATCAGCGCTCGTTTAAAACAAAAGGTGAGTTGTTGACTTTCTCCTATAAATTAAGTAATACGCCTAATAACAGTAATTATTGGGCAGAAAATACATTGCTCAATACCGACAATCCGCAGCTAAATATAGCAAAACGAATTGAAAGCAACAACATAGCCGCTACCAACGAGCATACTTTTCAGGTTGATTATACAAAACCTATTGCCAAAGGTCATACCTTGGAAATGGGAACAAAATACATTCGTCGTTTGAATTCAAGTGAAATATTTGAAGAAACAACTGACTACGACTTGTTAAATTTACCATCAGTAAAACCGACAGTGAATGACACAACTTCTTTCAGTAATAACCAGAATATACTTGGAGCTTACGCCAGCTACACCGGAAATATCAAGAAGTGGAGTTTAAAAGGTGGTTTGCGCTACGAGCATACTTGGTTAAATGCCGAATTCGATAATACGACCCACAATTTCGCTACGGATTATCCGGCTATAGTTCCTTCGGCAATTGTTACGTACCGCCTTACCGATATGAATAGCCTCAAGTTGGGTTATAACAAACGCATTCAACGTCCAAGTATTGCTTATCTTAATCCATATATAGATCGTCGCGACCCCAACTATATCAGCTATGGAAAACCGGATTTGGATCCCGAAAACAGTCATAACATTACCTTAGGATACAGCAGTTTTTCGCAAAAATACAGCTTGAATGCCGAACTGGCCTATACATTTATAAATAATGGTATCGAACAATACTCTTTTCTAAATAATGTTACAGGTGTGCAGGAAATTACGTATGGTAATATTGGTAAAAAAAATCAGATTGGTCTAAATATTTTTGGTAGTTACCGCGGATTGAAATGGTTGAATGTGTACACAAATTCAAGTCTGAATTATGTTGATATGAAAAGTGCAACGATAAATTCCGAAAACAGTGGCCTAACCGGACGATTCTATTTAGGAGGTACTTTTATTTTGCCTAAAGATTTTAAAATCAGTACTGGCGGTGGTGCTAATTTGCCTCAAATCACCCTTCAGGGTGGTCAGTCGGCATTCTACTTTAGCTACTTGGCATTGTCGAAAGAATTCCTGAAAAAGAAACTCAACGTATCTATAAGTGGTGTTTACTTGCCGGTTTCGCATATCATTGTTACCACAAAAGGAATGGACAGTAAAACCGGAACTTTAACATTCGACCAAAAGACCGATGTGAATTTGACAAAAAACACCGAGTTTAGATTAAATGTGTCGTATAGAATAGGAAATTTAAATGCTCAGGTAAAGAAAACCAAAAAAACAATTACCAACGACGACCAAAAGGAAAAAGACAACAGCAGTGTTGGCGATTCGCCGATGTAATTTATTTCGAAGTACAATTCCGACACATTTCGTGTTGCTTGCGGTTGGTGAGTATGGATATACGAAAAGAGTTAGCTTTTGAATTTTGAATAATAGAATTGAAATCGGTATCGATAATATTTCCAAAACTATGTGAAGTATCTTTATCGAAACAACAGGGTAATACATCGCCTTTGGTAGTTACAACTGCTCCACTCCACAGCCTGAAACAACGGTTGTGGAGTTTGTTTTTTAATGCATATTTACCGTTGGGGAGCATTTTATAGCGGGCGTATTTATCAATGGAAGTAAGCAATTCGTGTCCGTTTTCGTAGTTGTATAGTTGTGCCGATTTTAGTACTAATCTATTTACATTTAGTTTTTTAGCCAATATCTTCATTTCGGCTATTTGATGTTCGTTGGTTTTAAATACCACCATTTGAATTTCCACAAAAGGTGTTCTCGATTTCAATTTTTTTTTCCAGTAATTTAGCTGTGTAATTCCTTCTAATGCAAGTTCAAGTTGTCCACCCTTGCGGTATTTTTGGTATGTTTTTTGATTGGTTCCATCTACCGAAACAATGATTTTGTCTAATCCTGATTGTACCAAAGCTTTGGCAGTAGCCGAATTTAAAAGCTGTCCATTGGTAGAAGTGGATGTGAAAATACCAGATTGATGGGCATAGGCTATCATTTCAGGTAGTTTTTTGTTAAGAAGCGGTTCGCCCTGAAAGTAAAAAATGAGATGAAAAAGTGTTGATTTTAGTTCGTCAATAGTTTTTGTAAATGTTTTGAAATCAATAGTTTTTCCTTGTTTTCGTTTGCTTGCACCAACAGGGCATTCGGGACATTCGAGTTGGCAAAAATCGGCTGGTTCAACCGAAATAAAAAAAGGACGAATTTTATTAAATAATAGTAGACTTTTTTGTGAAATAATGTACGAAAATCCGATTCGGATTATGTTTTGAATTTTTTTAAAGCTTAGGTATTTTAAAGCAATAAAAGCGAGTTGAAAGTTGGATAGAGTTTGGGTCATAAAAGATATATATGCTTATTTCGCAATGAAATCAGTGTTTTTTTTGGAAATAGCAGTTAAAAAATTAGATGTTTTTTGAATAAAATGTGAAAATCGTTCGACAAATTAAGTCAAAATTCGTTTAATCGTCGTATATTTGCAGCTAAATATACCGAATTTTATAGTTAATTAATTTATAACAAACAAACAATTTATGAGAAAACAATTATTCTTCGCAGTAACTTTGGTTCTTGCAATGGTTTTCAGTTCATGTAACAAAGACCTCACAGCATTAGACCCAAGTCTATTTACCTGCACTCCAAACCCCTTGGTTGAAAAAGCCGGTAAAGTTGATGCTACCATTACAGGTACTTTCCCTGTAAAGTATTTTGCAAAAAATGCAACTGTTACAGTAACTCCTGTTCTTGTATTTAATGGTACAGAAGTAAAAGGAACACCTTCTGTGTTTCAGGGTGAAAAAGTGAAAAGCAACAGCAAAGTTATTAATTTTAAAGCTGGTGGCAAATACACAATTCAAACCTCGTTTAAGTATGTTCCCGAAATGGCGAAATCAGAACTTTATCTTGATTTCAGTATAGCAACAAGCAAAAAAACATACACTATTCCACGTGTAAAAGTGGCTGATGGTGTAATGGCTACTGCTCAGTTGATATCTAAAAACTTTGGAGCAAACGACGCTGCAAACGGTCCTATTATTATTGCCGACAAATTTCAACGCGTAATTCAGGAAATGCAGGAAGCGGATATTAAATTCCTTATTCAGCAAGCTAATTTGCAAACAAAAGAAACAAAATCGGAAGATATTGTGGCTTTAACTCAAAAAATTAAAGCGGTTAAAGAATCAACAAATCAACAAGTTGCAGGTTTCGAAATTGCCGGTTATGCTTCGCCTGATGGCTCGGTTGAAATCAATACCAACTTAGCCGAAAAACGTCAGAAAGTAACTTCTGATTTTATCAACAAAGAATTGAAAAAGGTAAAAACTTCGGTAACTATCGACTCTAAATTTACTGCTGAAGACTGGGATGGTTTCCAAAAATTAATGGAAAGCTCAAGCATTCAGGACAAACAGGTTATTTTGAGCGTATTGTCGATGTACACCGATCCTGAACAACGCGAACGTGAAATTAAAAACTTGTCGAATGTATTTAAAAGCATTGCCGATGAAATTCTTCCACAGTTACGTCGTTCACGCTTGAAATTGACTGTTGATGTAACCGGTAAATCGGATGCTGAAATTGCAAAATTGGCTAAAGAAGATGCTTCGAAACTATCGTTAGAAGAATTGCTTTATGCTGCTACTCTTACTCAGGATTTAGCTGAAAAGGCTGCTATTTATACAAAAGCTACCGAAAAAGCTCCAAGTTGTTTGCGCACTTTCAACAATCTTGGTGTTGTAAAGTACCAACAAGGAAATGTTGACGAAGCTGCTCGTATGTTTGCTAAATCGTTAGAATTGAAATCGACTCCGGATGCTAATTACAATGCAGGTTTGTGTGCTTTGGCTAAAGGTGATATTTCGAATGCTGAAGTATTCTTTGGAAAGGCTGCTGGCACTGCAGGTAACTTAGCAAATGCACTTGGAACTATTAGCATTATTAAAGGCGACTATACAAAAGCGAAAACTTTCTTTGGTAAAACGAACAGTAACAATGCAGCTATTCTTCAAATTTTGGATGGCAATTACAATGGTGCTCGTGCCACATTGGATGCTGTAGCTCAACCTGATGCATTGACTTCGTATTTGAATGCTATTGTAGGTGCGCGCACTAACAACCGCGATGCTGTTTATGCCGGACTTCGCAAAGCCGTAACAATAGATGCTGCTTTCAAAGCAAAAGCTAAAAACGATATCGAATTTGCTAAATTCAATACTGAAGATGCTTTCAAAGCTATTGTACAATAATTGATTTAAAATAAATTCCCACAAAAAAAGGTTTCGCTCATTAGGAGCGAAACCTTTTTTATTAACCATTAATAATTAACCATTAATAATTAACCATTAAATAATTAATCATTAACCATTAATCAATCACTGTTTAATCTTGTATTTCGATTTCAGTACAATCTTTTTCTTAGTGCGATATATCCACGACGAATAACGGAATAGGAGTAGAGCTATAATTACAAATGTAGCCTGATTGAATGTTTGTACCGAAATAGCTACAGAAATTAACGCCAACACTACCAGAATGAGGTTAAATAACTGGTAAATAAAGATATGTATTCGCCATTTACTAAACCAAATCATTACAGCAGCAACTACATTTAGTGGGTTTAGCCAAAGAATATTGAGGTTATATTTTACCAACGGATGTACCGAGAAAAACATTAAAAAAAAGATTAGAGTCCCTGCAAGCCCTGTTGCCAAAAGTAAAACTGAGTCGAAAATAGTATTGTGTTTTTTTTCAAAAACAATTTCGTAAGCCGAAAGTAATGCAATAAATATTAGTAATACTGTAAAAACATAAAAAGGTTTTTCGATGAATTCAGCAAGCTTTTCCTCCTTATACTCAGAAGATACTAAAATGTTTGTTTTGGCAACAAGCGGTCTTGTTTCAGTGTATTGATTGTTCGAAATTCGGGCATTCAGAAATTCGTATTTTAATATTTCGGGTAGAAACATGCTTTGCAATTGAGGCATATTTTTATCGGCCTGGTAGCCAAAAATTACATCAATACCAAAACGCAGCCATGTATCGTCTCCAATATAGTTTCCAATGGCCTGTCGGTATGTTTTGGATTCGAATGAGGTTTGAAAAACCACCCGACCATCAACCGAGCCGAGCACAATGTCGCGAGGGCGGGTTGCACAATTGTCGAACACAAAATTATAACGATACTGACGGTTTTCGGTCTTGTAATTAGTTAGTAATTGCTCTATTAACCGTTTTGTTTCGCTCGGTCGAAGGTTTAAAACATTTTCAAATACTACCGAATTTCGACTTTTATATTCGGGTAAAAAGTCAGAAGTATATTGTACGCCAAGTAAATAATCGGTTTTTCCACGAATAAATTTATAATAAAAGTTTTCGGTATTAAAACTGAAAATTCCCCAGTTAAAGATGAAATCGTAGCCATTCACCTTATCTAAAACACGTATGCCGGAGTGTCCGAATTTAGCATAAACTTCGGGGCCGGGAGAGCAGGTAATTAAACTCACTTGTACCGAATCGCTAAAAACAATATCTTGAGCGTTGAGTTGAAACGTAAATATTGCAAAAAATATAAGTATAATAACTTGTCTCATTTTAATGTTGTGAAAAATATCGGTTCAATATACAAAAGTATGAATTTTAATTCGTTTTTTAAAATTTGCTATAAATTATAATTGCTTAATTCTAAAATATTTAAGCATATTCCGTTTCATAATCTTCCTTCCAAAAAAGGATATTTATTCAATATTTCCTGTTTTTTGGAGAGTAAATGTTTTGTAAATTTCTCATATTCAATAGTATCTGTGTG
>Ga0247840_10003606_pt1 | contig 25879 bp, 23 predicted proteins | sample LaCruzMarch2015__FD_192404 | JGI IMG/M metagenome (GOLD analysis project Ga0247840, IMG submission 192404) | Freshwater microbial communities from meromictic Lake La Cruz, Castile-La Mancha, Spain - LaCruzMarch2015_17m | ecosystem: Environmental > Aquatic > Freshwater > Lake | place: Spain...
GTCCTGACCGGCGCCACCGTCATCGCCGAAGAGGTCGGGCTCACACTGGAGAAGGCGACGCTCAATGAACTGGGCACCGCCAAGCGCATCCAGGTCGGCAAGGAAAACACCACCATCATCGACGGCGCCGGTTCCGAGACCGACATCAAGGCGCGTTGCGAGCAAATCCGCAGCCAGGTCGAGGAGACCAGCTCCGACTACGACAAGGAAAAGCTCCAGGAGCGTCTGGCCAAGCTCGCCGGCGGTGTCGCGGTGATCAAGGTCGGCGCCGCCACCGAGATGGAGATGAAGGAGAAGAAGGCGCGCGTCGAAGACGCCCTGCACGCCACCCGTGCCGCGGTTGAGGAAGGCATCGTCCCCGGCGGCGGTGTCGCCCTGGTGCGCGCACTCAATGCCATCCGGAACCTCAAGGGCGCCAACCACGACCAGGACGTCGGCATCGCCATCGCCTGCCGCTCCATGGAAGAGCCGCTGCGTCAGATCGTCGCCAACGCCGGTGACGAGCCGTCCGTGGTCCTGCAGAAGGTCGCGGAAGGCACCGGCAACTACGGCTACAACGCCGCCAATGGCGAATACGGCGACCTGGTCGCCATGGGCATCCTGGACCCCACCAAGGTGACCCGCTATGCCCTGCAGAACGCCGCCTCCGTGGCGGGCCTCATGATCACCACCGAGGCCATGGTGGCTGACGAGCCGAAGTCCGACGGACCGGCCATGCCTGGCGGCGGCGATATGGGTGGGATGGGTGGCATGGGCGGCATGATGTAAAGCGTCTGGCGCCACCGGTTTGGTGACAAAAAGCCCCGCATCACGCGGGGCTTTTTTATGGGTCGAAGGCCCTGAATCTGGTTTGACGTCGATCGCCTCGCCTATGCTAGTCCGGAGTTCCAGCAGCGCCTAAGCGATAGGCTATTGATTCTCTTTATTTTTCAGAAAATCGTCGTACGAAGGCGAACTGCGTGGCGGTGATGTCCAGCACGACATACTTGGCCATCTTGTACTTGGGTTTGCGAGATCATTCCGCGATCCCCCACCAGGATGACCGATTGAACAGCTCGCCCAGGGTGCTGTGCTCCCAACTGCGCGTGATCGCCAGCTTGCTCTGCGGGTCTAGCACCCGGGCGGCGATCATCGCCAGCACCAGATCCCGCTCTCGGCAGGCTTCGCGCCCCACGAGCGCACTCAGCCGCAGGTGCTCCATCGCCAGCCTGATCGCATTGACCGCACCATGCGCGCGCGAGCGGATGATTACAGAGACCTCATCAACGGCGGCCAACGGCTTGCCTTTGAGAACGGCACGAATCGCCTCGGCTTGTGACAGCGACAAGGTCGAGAGGTTGGCGATGGTGCGCTTAAGGATCTTCTTGCCTTCGCGAAACGACTCGCGGAGCAACCCGGCGTGATACCTTGCCGGTCGCAAGCGCGGCGATCCCATCCATCGTAAGCTCCGGACTCAGGTTGGGCGTCAGCCCGCGCGGCTGACGCGGATGGGGTGCAAAGGCTTGCCCGCCCCGCTCCAAGTCGGCCTTACTGCTGCTGAAATAGCGTGCCGCCTGAACTGTCTTAGGCAGATTCTTCAGCACATGCCACAGGCTCCAGCGATGTTGCCAAAGGCGTCGCGCGAAGCGTCGGCGGTAACCTTTGCTGTCGTAGAAACGCCGAACCTGCGTGTTATATAGGGCGTCCATTTCCGCGCGCGATTCAAAGCCCTTCGGCAGGTAGACGAAATTGAGACAGTTCATCAGCCGCCAGTCCTCGTTGAACTCGCCCGCCTCACCGGCGACACACTCGTCCCAGATCGGTGCACCATACATAGGACTGAACTTGCTCATATTCATTTCGTCGAGCTCGAGCGAGTGAATGAAATCGCTGGTGGCGGCGATCGTTTCCGGGGTCTCGCCGGGCAGCCCGAAGATGAAGAGCCCCTTCGCCCGCAGCCCGGCGGCATGAATCTGTGCGACCGTCTTACGCACGCCGTCCAAGCTGACGCCGGCCTTGTGCCGCTGCATCATGCCCGGATCGGCCGACTCGATACCCATGGACACCATCAGCGCCCCGGCGCGCTTGAGCAGGCGCAACAGTTCGTCGGAGGTGTGGCCGGTGCGCACGGCGCAGTTGAAATCCATGCCCAACGGGTGCGCGATCAGCTTTTCGCACAACTGCGTGACGCGCTGCCGCTGGGCGGTGAAAAGATCATCGTAGAAATTGATGTGGCGGACGCCGAAACGGTCGCGCAGATACTTCATGTGCTCATAGACGTAAGCGGCGGAGTTCGTCTTATACAAGCGCTCGAACACCGTGCGGTCACAGAACGAGCAGGTGTAAGGGCAGCCGCGGGACGTGACCATGGTCGCGCCATAGCGTTTGACATAGGAAAACAGCGGCAGATGGTAGCCGCGGGGGAAGCCGGCGAGCTTTTCGTAGGCGGGGAAAGGCAGGTCGTCGAGGTCGAGGATGCGCTGGCGGCGTGGGTTGGAAACGATATCCTCGCCCCGGCGCCAGCAGAGATTGGCGATTTCCCGGGGGTCCCGGTTATCGGCCAGGTCGAGCATCGTACCCTCGCCTTCGCCGAGGCACAGGTAGTCGATTTCCGGGAAGTGTCGCAGCAGCGCCGAGCCAATCGCGGAAACGTGCACATTGCCGAATACGATCCGGACTGCAGGCCGGCTTGCCTTGACCTGCGCGGCGATCTCGACAGCATCCATAAAACCGGAGGTCGTGACCGAAAAGCCCACCAGGTCCGGATTCGTCGCCAATACCACCGCGGCCGTGGCGGCGAGCGACGCGGGCGCGCCGGGGCCGAGACAATCGTGGACAGCGCACGGATGCCCATGCTGCTCAAGCCATGCCGCCAACTGCAGGATGCCCAGCGGCGCCATGCGATTGGCCAGCAGCGAGAAGTCCGGCTGCCCGGGGACGAAATTGAATCCGGCCGGGTGAACGAGCGTGATTCTCATGTCAGCACCAGAGGGAAAATTGCCTGCCGCGAATGCTGCCGCAGTCCGTCGTGGTCTTGCGTGGGCGGGCACGCCGCCGGGCTCGGGCCATGCAGCGACAATCGCTGCATTCCGCATTCAATGCTGCCTGCCGCCCTGCGGTGCACGGCCTCAGGAGCGAGCGAAACGCTCATCACGGGACGGTGGCTGCAGCATGCTAAACACTTTAACAGGTGGGCGCCAAAATGAAAACCGTCGTGGCGTGGCTGAACCATGCTGTGGTCAGACCGGGCAGGCCGCAGCGCCAGTCCGCAGTTGCGCAAACATTGATTCCACGCTGCACTGGGGGCGGGCGGCCGCGACGGCGCCGGGCGCGCTCGGGGGAGTTTAGGCCGCGGAAATTATCGAGTACACTACAAATGGCAGTCTTGGTACGGAACGCCCGGCCCCGCGCGCGTCGGGTTTCAGCCAGTCATCAATCGAGGAAAAAGTGTCAAATAAAATCAAAGTCTTCGCAGTCTCGTCCGCGGTACTACTCGCCGTTGCCCTAGCCGGGTGCACATCCAATTCCGCCAGGCAGGACGCGGCAACACCGGCGGCGGGGACCAACAGCAGCGGCCAGGTGGTCGATTCCAGCAAGGTCGAGGCCGGGACCGGCCGAACCGTCAAGGGTATCGATGGCTGGGAGGGCGAGATCTCGGGCATCCCGGCGGCGAGCAGCAAGTTCACCAAGTTGCAGATCGGCATGCCGATGAAGCAGGTGACCGACCTGATCGGACAGCCGACGGACCAGGGGGCCTATATCACGGGCAAGGCGTTCATCCCGTTCTATTTCGGCCCGGACCAACATCGCTATGAAACGGTCTACAAGGGCCAGGGGCGACTGATCTTCGCCGGCGGGTCGATCGGCGATTTCTCCTCCGGGCATCTGATCTGGATCATTCACAATGCGAACGAATCGGGCTACCGCTGACCCATGGCAGCACGCGGGCTGAGGCTGTTGGCCCGCACCCAATGAGCCTTACCCCGGTCGGTGTGATCCGGCGGAGCGCTATCGCCGCCGGGGTCATTGCTTATCCGGTATTGGCGCATTACAGCACGGCGACGTCGGCCGCCAACAGCTTCCCGTCCTTAGGCGTCACCATCGCGCTGGCACCCGTGCTGACCATCGCCGCGTGGCTTGCCTGGCGGTCGCCGCAGCGGCGTGCTATGCTGGCGCTTTGCGCCGCGGTCGGGTGCCTGCTGTGGCTTTACCGGGATATGCTGGAGCAACATTTCGGCTGGGTCTATTTCATCCAGCACGCCGGCATCTATGTCCTGCTCGGCGCTGCGTTTGGCCTCACCCTGAGGCGTGGGCGGGCGCCTCTGTGCACCCGTTTCGCGCAAGCGACGCGCGGCAGTCTGAGCCCGGAGGTGGCCCACTACACGCGCCGGGTCACGCTGGCCTGGACGCTGTTGTTTCTGGGCATCAGCCTGATCTCAACGCTGCTGTTTCTATTTAGCAGCATCGCTGTCTGGTCGGTCTTCGCCAATTTCCTCTCACTGCCCCTGATCGCACTTATGTTCATCGTAGAGCATCTGGTACGGCGGCGGCGCCTGCCCGATCTTGAACAACACGGCATCATGGACAGCATCCTCGCCTTCCGCAATACCCCCAAGGCTGGCCCCGGTGCGCCCGTTCATTCCCCGATCGCGCGCGCAAGGCGCAATGAATGCGATGGCCGGAACGCGGCAACATGGCCGTGGCGGGCATGATGACCCAGCCCTCGCCGCGCCGGGGGCGCGGTCTGCTGTGCGGCATCAGTCTCTTGTTGCTCGGGGTCAATCCAGCAGTACAGGCCGCCCAGTTCACGGTCGGCGAACTCATGGCCGCATTGGCTGACACCACGCATGGGACGGCCTCCTTCACCGAGCAAAAATACATTTCCATGCTGGATCTGCCGGTGGAGTCATCCGGCGAACTGCTGTTCGTTCCCCCGGGCCGCCTGGAGAAACGCACGCTCACACCGAAGGTCGAAACCATGGTGCTGGATGGTGATACCCTGACCATTGAGCGACGGGCCCAGAGGACCGTGTTTCAACTCAAGGATTATCCCGAGGTGGCGGGTATGATCCTGGGCATCCGCGCCACGCTGGCCGGCGACCGCAAGGAACTGGAGCGGGTCTATCACCTCGAGCTTGCGGGCAGCCGTGAGCGCTGGACGCTGGTGCTGACGCCGTTGGACGGCCGCATGACGCGCGTGGTCGCCCGCATCCGCATGGAAGGGACGCGCGACGAGATACGCACGGTCGAGATTCAACTGGCGGACGGCGATCGTTCGGTAATGAGCATCCGCAAGCAGGTTTCGCCATGAGGCGACGCGACAGCGTCATGATCGGCCTCTGGCTGGTCTTGTTGCTGGCGTGTCTCTGGGTGGTGCTGCGCACGCACTTCACGGCCGACCTGTCCGCCTTTTTGCCGCGCACCCCGACCCAGGAACAGCAACTCCTCATCGACCAGATTCGCTCCGGCATCGCCTCGCGCCTGATCCTGATCGGCATCGAGCAGGGCGACCAGGCCGCGCGGGCGCGTGTCTCTCGCGCACTGGCCGCACGCCTGCGCAGCGATGCGCAGTTTCTGCACATTGCCAACGGCGAGACCCTGGGCCTTGAGCGTGACGCCCAGGTCCTGCTGGAGAACCGCTATCTGTTGAGCCCGGCAATGGATGCCGATCGGTTCACCGTGGCGGGCCTGCGCCAAGGCATCGCGGATAACATCGAGTTGCTGGCCGCGGCGGACGGACTCTTCAGCAAGGCCTTGCTGCCGCGCGACCCCACCGGCGAATTCACCCGATTACTGGATGCCATGGGCAGCGGCCAGCGGCCGCAAACGCTCAATGGTGCCTGGTCTTCCCGTGACGGCCGACGCGCCCTGCTGCTGGCCCGCACCCGTGCCGACGGGGCGGACACGGACGGACAGTTCAAGGCCATCACCGCCATTCGGGCCGCCTTTGCGGCGGTGTCCGAGCCGGGGATGACGCTTGCACTCACCGGTCCCGGCCCCTTCTCCGTGACGGCTCGCGCCACCATCAGACGCGACGTCCTATCCCTCTCCGGGGTCGGCAGTCTGATCATCATCGGCCTGTTGCTCTTGGTCTACCGTTCGCCGACGGCATTGCTGCTGGGCTTGTTGCCGGTGCTGACGGGCGCGGTGGCCGCCGTCGCGGTGGTCAGCCTCGGCTTCGGCATGGTGCATGGCCTCACCCTCGGCTTCGGCACCGCGCTCATCGGCGAGGCGGTGGACTACTCCACCTACCTCCTGATTCAATCCGAACGCACGCACGGCACCACCAGCAATACCCAGAGCGACTGGAACGCGGCCTTCTGGCCGACCATCCGGATCGGCGTGTTGACCTCCATCATCGGTTTCGCCTCACTGCTCTTTTCCAGCTTCCCCGGGCTCTCCCAACTGGGCCTGTTTGCGATCACCGGCCTCACCACCGCCGCCCTGGTGACCCGTTTCGTCCTGCCGACCCTCCTACCGCGCGGCCTGCGCGTACGCGATGTCAGCGCCTCCGGCCGCCGGCTGCAGGTCTGGGTTGCGTGGGCCGGCCGCTTGCGGGGACCCGTCCTGGTCCTCTTTGCGGCCGCTTGCATGGTGCTGCTGGTGAGGCATGACGACCTGTGGAACCGGGAACTGGCAGCCTTGAACCCGGTGTCCGGCGCCGACCAGGCACTCGACGTCGCCATGCGCAGCGACCTGGGCGCCCCCGACGTGCGCTATCTGGTGGTCGTGACCGCGGTCGAGCGCGAGGCGGCGCTTGCCACCAGTGAGGCAGTGGCGAGCGTGCTGCACCGGCTGCAGGCCGCGGGCCTGATCGCGGGTTTCGAGAGCCCCGCCGCCTATCTGCCCAGTCAGGCGGTCCAACGTCGGCGCCAGGCCAGCCTGCCGCCCGACGCCGAACTGCGCCAACGCTTCAGCGCTGCGATTGCCGAACTCCCGCTGCGCCCGGAGCGCTTCGAGCCGTTCTTCGCGGACGTGGCGAAGGCCCGCGGTCAGGCGAGCCTGCGCCCCGAAGACCTCCAGGGAACCTCCCTGGCAGAGGGGGTGGATGCGCTGCTGATGCAGTCGGGGGGGCGCTGGAGCGCCTTGCTGCCGCTGCGCGTGGCGGTCGGGCAGCGCCTGGACGCGCGGGAGATGCGCCTGGCCCTGGCGCAGCCCGGGCTGGAGGGTGTCTATTTCATTGATCTGAAGGGCGCGGGTGACGATCTCTACGAGGGCTATCTGCGCGAGGCCATCCTGCTGTCGCTGGCGGGTCTGGCCGGGATCTTCGGCCTGCTCTTGGTCGCCACCCGCTCGCCGGGTCGCGTGTTGCGCATCGCCGCCCCGCTGGTCGTCGCCGTGACCGTGACCATCGCCGGACTGGTCCTGGCCAGTCAGCAACTCACCATCCTGCACCTGGTGGGCATGCTGCTGGTAGTGGCAGTCGGCTCCAACTACGCCCTGTTCTTTGACCAGGGGGCGGTCGCGGGGGGCATGGTGCCGCGGGTCCTGGCCTCACTCGTGCTCGCGGTCGGCACCACCGTGGCCGGTTTCGGCATTCTGGCCTTCTCCAGCGTGCCGGTGCTCAACGCGGTCGGCTGCACCGTCGGTCCGGGTGCGGTGCTGGCCCTGGTCTTCTCCGCCATCCTGACGCGACGCGCATGAGGGTCCCGCCGCCGGCCCACGCGCGCCGCCCATGGCGCCCCACGCCGCTCTTGCAGGCGAGCTTCGTGCTGCACCTCGGGGCCTTGGGGTTGCTTGCGATCCAGCCTGGCTGGTGGCCCTGGGGTCTGGGTGCGGTGGCCGCCAACCACCTGGCCCTGACCGCGGTCGGTCTCTGGCCGCGCAGTCGCGGCCTGGGCCCCAACTGGGTGCGACTGCCGACGCCGGCGGGGCGCATCGCAATCACCATCGATGACGGCCCCGACCCGGAGGTGACGCCAACGGTGCTCGACCTGCTCGACCGGTTCGACGCCCGCGCGAGCTTCTTTTGCATCGGCGCCAAGGCTGCGCGCTATCCCGAACTATGCCGGGAAATCGTGCGGCGGGGTCATGCCGTAGAAAACCATGGCCAGCATCATTATCATCACTTCGCCCTCCTCGGACCGCGCCAGATGGCCCGCGAGATCAAGGCCGGCCAGGACGGTCTGGCCGCCGTAACCGGCCAGCGGCCGTCTTTCTTTCGACCCACGGCCGGCCTGCGCAGCCCCTTTCTGGAACCCATCCTGGCCCGCCACGGCCTCTATCTGGCCAGTTGGACCCGTCGCGGCTATGACACCCGCAACCGGGACGGTGATGACGTGGTCCGTCGCTTGACCAGTGGTCTAGCCGCCGGCGACATCCTGCTGCTGCATGACGGTAACGCGGCCCGCACCGCGGCGGGGGTGCCGGTGATCCTGGTCGCACTGCCCCGTGTTCTGGAACGAGCGGCCGCCGCCGGCCTCACCCCCATCACCCTGCGTTCCGCCCTGGAGCAGCCGCCGCGATGATCGTCAGCCCCGCGGCCCTGCGCAAACGCCTCATCGACCAGGCCAGCGAGCCTTACCGGGCAGCAGGCAGGTTTGCCTACCATTTCGCCCGCGGCAAGCTCGGTCGTGACCCGGTGTTCGTTGGTCTATTGGAACGCGGGATCGTCCCGGACGCGGCCCGCATCCTCGATTTGGGTTGTGGTCAGGGCCTGCTGGCGGCTTGGCTGCTGGCCGCCCGGCAACTCTATGATGCCGGCAATTGGTCGGCGCAGTGGCCGGCCCCCCCGCGGGTCGCCGAGCTGCGCGGCATCGATCTCTTGACGATCGATGTGCAGCGCGCGCAACTTGCCTGCGGCAGGTGGGCTCGCTTTGAAGCGGGTGATATGCGGCAGATGGATCTTGGCCAGGCGGATGTGGTGGTCATCATGGACGCGGCGCATTACGTTGATGGGCCATCGCAGGACGACCTCCTGCGCCGGGTACGGGCCGCCCTGCCGCCCAATGGTCTCTTCCTGACGCGCGTGGGAGACGCCGGCGGCGGTCTGCGATTCCAGTTGAGCAACTGGATCGATCGCGCGGTCGCCTTGTTCCGCGGGCTGGGCTGGCGGCGTTTGTATCCCCGCCGCCTGCCGGATTGGATCCAGGCGCTGGAGGCCCTGGGCTTTCGGGTCGAGACCGCCCCCATGAACGGTCTGCTGCCGTTCGCCAACGTGATGCTGATCGCCCGCTTGGGCGCAAGCGCCGGGGTCGGGAACCGGGTCAGTGCAATCGCAGACGGCCACTGGCTCCCTCATGACGCCGCAGCGCCTTTCCCATAACGGAGGCATGATATGACGGCGTCCGCGGCGGCCATGGCCGTCCATCAGACCGAGACACTACTGTTCTTCACCCTGCTGCAATTAACGGTGATCATTCTGGCCGCCCGCCTGGGGGGAGGAGTCGCGCAGCGCCTCGGGCAGTCACCCGCGGTGGGGGAGATCATCGTCGGCATCCTGCTCGGGCCGTCCCTGTTCGGCGTGCTGGCGCCCGCCCTCTTCGCCTACGTCTTTCGCTCGGCCGCGCCCGCCCCCATGCAGATGTTGTCGCAAATCGGACTGATCCTGCTGATGTTTCAGATTGGCCTGGAGTTCGACTTCGCGCACCTGCTGGACCGGCGCCACCGCCGCGCCGTCACCTATATTGCCGCCGCCGGCATGGTCGCGCCATTTGCCCTGGGCTTCGGCTTCGGGTACGCCACGGCGCCTTTACTGTCACCCGGTGTCGACCCCGTCGCCTCGGCGCTCTTCATTGCCACCGCCTTCTCCATCACGGCGCTGCCCATCCTCGGGCGCATGATGATCGAGTTCAAGATTACCCATCAGCCCATTGGCGTCATCGCCATCAGCGCCGCCGCGATCAACGACGTGGTTGGCTGGCTGCTGCTCGCCCTGGTCACCGCGCTCTCGCTGGCCCAGTTCAACGCGCTTGACTTCGGCCTCAAGGTACTGCTGGTAGCGGGTTACTTTTTGACTTGGTGGTTCGTTGTGCGCCCCCTGATGAAGCGCCTCATCCGCATCAGCCAGGCCGGCCCGGCGCCGACGGGTGAGAAGGCCGGGCGCGGCAAGCTCACCCACAATCTCCTTGGTATCCTGCTGGCCGGCATCTTCATCTCCGCGATCACCACCTATCAGATCGGCATCTTCGCCATCTTCGGCGGTTTCATGATGGGGGTGATACTGTATGACGAACATGAGCTGATCGCGGCCTGGAAGGAACGCATCGGCCACTTCGTGATGGTCTTCTTTCTGCCCATCTTCTTTACCTATACCGGTCTGCGCACCAATATCGAGAGCCTCAATTCCGCTTCCGCTTGGGGATGGTGCCTGCTGCTGATCGCCCTGGCAACCCTGGGCAAGTTCGGCGGCAGCTATCTCGCGGCGCGCTGGGCCGGGCTCTCGCATCAGGAGGGCAAGGTGCTCGGCATCATGATGAACACCCGCGCTCTGATGGAACTCATCGTAATCAACGTCGGCTATGATCTGGGCGTCATTTCCCAGCAGGTCTTCACCATGCTGGTCCTGATGGCCATTTTCAGTACCGTCATCACCACACCGGGCCTGCGCCGCTGGTTGCCGGGCTTAGGGATCGGTATTTATGCTGCCCACCCCCGTCACGGAGGTTAAACACCGAGTGCAATCGTTGTCGTTGTCGTTGTCGGGATTATCGTAGCGCCCGGGATTCTCTCCGAGGTCGAGGTGCATCGCTTATCCGATTGCGATTACGACAACGACAACGACCGCGATGCCAAAGGCACTCCCTGGTAGACTTGTTCAGGTTATCAGTTACCCATCCCCAAGCGTCGCCGCAGGAGCGCGGGCAAGCGCCGCAGCAAACCCAGCAGCAGCCGCGTGTGCATCCAGGTCAGCAGGGCATTGTCGCGCAGATAGTTGAAGTGAGATACGCCACCCTGATCGGCGCGCAGATACTTCACCGGGGCGGGCCGGTTGATGGGACGCACACCGCACCAGCACAGGCGCACCGCCGCCTCGGGATCGAAATCGAAGCGGCGCATCCAGCGCTGCGCGTGCATCACCCGACACAGGGGTGCGATGGGATAGACGCGGAAACCATAGAGCGAATCGCCGATGCCCAGCCACAGGGTTTCCAGGTTGGCAAACCAGTTCGATATCTTGCGGCCCTGGACCCGCAGTTTCGGTGCGCTGGCGTCAAACCTCGGCACTCCCAGCACCATCGCGTCCAGTGCCCCCATGGAAATAGCCATGAAGTCAGGGATGGCCTCGGCCGGATGCTGGGCATCCGCGTCCATGGTGAGGGCGTGGGTGAAGCCGGCACTCGCGGCCAGCTCCAGGCCATGCAGAACCGCTGCGCCCTTGCCGCTGTTTACGGGTAACACGAACACCCGCAGCCCGGGGTCGCCTGCGGCCATTTCCTGAAGGCCCGCGGCGGTCCCGTCAGTGCTGCCGTCCACGACCACCCACACGGGTGTCCAGTGCCGACGGGCTGCACGCACCACGTCATAGACCAGGGCGCCAGAGTCGTAGCTGGGGATCAGCACCAGATGGGTGCCACTGATGGCCGAGGCGGGCGATATCATGACTGCCCAGGTCGGGCGGATGCTGCTTGTACGCAGCGCCCGGCAACAGGCGGCAGCGAACTACTGCGCAGCTCATCGCCGAAATAACGCTCCAGTTCCGCGGTCAGATCGCTGGCCTGCTGTTGCGGGGGCGCGAAGCGGCGGCCCAGCCGGATGCGATAGGTGATCGGCAGCGTGGGACGGCGCCACAATGGCCAGCCCTTGCTGAGAAAGGCCGAATCGCTCTCGATGAATACCGTCTGGATCGGCACCCGGGCCCGACCGGCGATGAGAGCGGCCACCGGCGTGCAGGCGTTGACGGGCCAGCGGGTGGTGCGGGTGCCTTCAGGAAACAGCAACACGTGACTGCCGTTTTTCAGCTCGGCGATGGCCTGCCTGATCATGCTCAGCGGTGCGTCGTTGCGGATGTAACCGGCCAGCCGGGCGCTGGCACCCAGGAAGACGTTGTCGACGATGTCCACCTTCATGATACAGGCAAGGTCGGAAAGCCGCGACATCACCAGTAGGGCATCGAGCAGGCCGGGGTGGTTGGGCGCGATCACCAGCGGCGGCTCACCGCGCAAGGCATCAAGGGCCTGGATATCGAAACGGCAGGCACCAACCAACCCCAGGATACCGAGATAAGCGCGGCACATGACGGTGATCGCCCAACGGCCAAGCGGGTTAGCCAAAGACTTCGGTAAGACATCATGCAAGGGTATCGCCAGCAATGACCACACCAGCGACATCACACCGAGGACGCCCAGACCGAACCACAGCGCAACGTATTCGTACGCGCACTGCGTGGCGCGCCCGCACCATCCCGGCGCTGCCCTGAGGTCGCGGCCGCGGGTCTTAGCCGGGGGCAATGGCATGACCGCCGGAGGCCTCAATCTCGACCAGCAGGTCCGCGCGGCAGACATCGGCCTGCAAGAACACGGCCGCCACCGGGGCGCCGATGAACTCCAGCAATGCGCGGCGCACGCTGACCAAGTCTCCAGCGTATCGAATATACACCTTGTAAGCGAGATCGCGGAGGCGGAATCCGGCGCCAGGGGCGCGGCGGTTCGCTGCCGCGACGACGGCGGCGATGTTGTGGAGCGATTCGCGGGTCTGCGCGTCCACATCGCCCACGTGCAGGGTCTGATGACCGACGATACTGGCCGTGCCGGAGATGAACAACAGGTCGCGCCCCCGCAAGTTGACCAGTGACGCGCGCGAGAACGTCGGGCTGCGGGGGCCATATTGGTTAGGGTAGTCGTAGGCACTGATCTGGCGCGGGTTTTCGATGCCGAGCGGGTCCGCGCGGGCCGCCAGGAAGGCGACCTGAAGGGCCGCGCCGGCGCTGCCGAGGGCACTGGCGGCCGGCACGTTGCCGATGACGCTGCGGCCGTGCGACAGGAACGCATCCTGACGGCCGATATTGAACTGGCGATAACGCTCCAGGTGGTAACTGACGCTGTTGACCCCGGGGAAATAGTTCCAACAGCGCAGAATGGCGTGGTAGCCGCGGGATTGAATCAGTTCAAAAATGGACTCGTAGGCGGCCTGGGTCGCGGCTTGCAGCGGCGCGCGGACATCCCCGGGCGTCATCGCGGTCGTTTCGTCGAGCGCCAGACAGCCGAACAGCAAGGTATCACCCTCGCGGTAACAGATGCCCTGATGCCGGCCGGACCTCAGTGCCTCCGCAGTGGACCAGACCTCGCAGATGGCGTCCTGCCCCTCCAGCAAGGGCATGTCCACCGGCAGGAGCGGTAGCCCCGCGGCCTCATCGGCAATGGCGGGGTGGGAAAAGCAGACGCCGCCGAGCGCGTCGGGCTGGCCGTCGCGGGCCGGTTGCGCAAGCCGCGAAACGGGGAGGTATTCCAGCCGCAGGATATCCCCGGGAGGCATCATCGGCAGCCGATCTCTTGCGTATCTTCGACGTAACGGACATTCACCTTGCGCTGCTGCCAGGCCATGATCGTAGACTTCAGGTTCGACAGGGCCGACAGGTAATAGATTACCTTGAACGCAAAGACAGAACGCCAGATCGGCGTATTGCCGAAGATGTCACCGGCCAGGACCGACAGCAGCGCCTCCTTGACCCGGAAAACATTGCGCGGAGCCATGAACATGTCGCGCATGGTGGGGCTGGTGATACGGTAGATGAACCAGGAAAATTCCTTGGGTCCGTGCTTGATGGCGCGATCGAATGCCAGCAAGGCCTGGGCCGCGCGCGCCGGTTCACGCAGGCACGTATCCGCCGCCGCAGCGCCGGCGAAGGCGCTCTGCATGGCCAGCAGGACGCCGGACGAGAACACTGGATCGATGAAGGCGTAGGCATCACCGAGCAGCAACCAGTTGGCGCCGTGGGTGCGGTCGCAGGTATAGGAAAAATTCCCCGTGGCCTCAACTGGCGATACCAGTTCGGCGCCCTGCAGCCGCTCCGCGAGGGCGGGGCACATGGGGATGAGATCCAGGAAGAACTCGCGCACCGGCTTGGTGCGGGTCTTCATGTAATAGGGCCAGGTAACGACCCCGACGCTGGTGGCGCCGTCGACGAGCGGAATAAACCAGAACCACCCATGCGCGAACCAGAAAATAGTGATGTGGCCCTCCTTCCGGCCCGGGTGCCGTTGCGCGCCCTTGAAGTGGGCATAGAGCGATGAGCTGTTGTGCTTGGGGTTGCGGTGCTTGGCCTTTAATTGGTTGCCGAGGAAGGTGTCGCGGCCGGATGCATCGATGAGGAAGCGGCAATGCCAGGTCTGGATACGGCCATCGTCATGTTCCGCCCGTACCATGGCCCCCGCCTCGTTCGGGAGGAATTCCACAGCGCGGACCCGACAACCTTCGATGACGTCGGCGCCCTTACGCCCGGCATTGCGGATCAGGATCTCGTCGAACTGCGAACGGCGCACCTGGTAGGCGTGCGGCAGCGATTTGTCCCAGGCCTCGGCGAACTCGAATGACTGGCGGTGGTCGTGCCAGGGGGAGACGAATTCCGCGCCCCATTTCGGCATCCCGATCGCCTCCACCGCGGCACGCACGCCCAGCTTGTCGAACAACGGCAGGTTGGCCGGCAGCAACGATTCGCCGACGTGGAAGCGGGGATGGTGCGCCCTTTCCAGCACGGTGACCCGATGGCCTTTCTCGGCCAGCAGGGTGGCCGCGGTGGCGCCGGCAGGCCCCCCGCCGATCACCAGGACATCGCAGGATTGATCGGCGTGATTGGTTGGCGTCAGATCAGACGGCATAGCAGTTCTCCTCCGTTGCGCGGTTGACGGCACAACCTCGCGGAGGTCTCGCCGCATGGACGAAAAATCAGACAAATGTCAATGGACTAAGCAATCCTGCCGCGGTCGCGTCGGCAATCATATCATAAGGAACGAGGGGGGGTTCCTTTATACTCCAAGCCGGGTGCAATCCAGATCTGGTGTGTTAACGCACACGGCGTAGGGTACGCATCGCGTACCCGCCAAGCTGCCACGACCGCCGGCGCCGGGTACGCGATGCGTACCCTACAGCTACAGCTGCCGGACGTTCTCACGGACGGGGCGTCGCTGTCGTTGTCGTTGTCGCTGTCGTTGTCGTTGTCGTTGTCGTTGTCGCTGTCGTTGTCGCTGTCGTTGTCGCTGTCGTTGTCGTTGTCGTAATCGTGGTCGGATTATTCGATTACGATAACGTACCCGCGATCTCGGTCACCACATCAGTTCTGATCTCCCCCCAAGTCCTCCGACGACGGTCAAACGACCGCTGGCGACGGCCCCCCCACCACCCTCGACCAGAAACCGGTAAATGGCACTCGGACCCAGCGCCAGTTCACGCCACACCGAGATCCGCAGCGGGGGCTCGATCTGGTCCAGGTAATCCTGGGACAGCGCAATCTCCTTCACCGCGGCCAACAGTGACCGCTGCGCCGGGTCGGGGGCCGCGCGCGCGGCCAGGGCCGCGTGCAGGGCGGTCGCCTGGCAGGCATATTCGATGGCGTGGACAGCGGCGAGGCGCCCATTGCGGCGCAGTGGATGGTGCGGGTCCCCATGGGACACCGCGGTACAGACCAGGGACTCCGGGTCCCAGGACACCAACGCATCGAGCAGGCACATGGGGGCGGCGTGTGGCAGCAGGGCGCACAGTTCATTGCGATCGGTCATCGTCAGCCTACCCGAACCAGCAGGTCCAGGTCCTCGAGATAGGGTAGCCGGATAGCCCCCCCGCCTCCGGCCGCAATGCGGCAAAGCAGCGGCAGGACGCGGGCCGCGGGATTGCCGGCACGCAGGACCTCGAGCGCCGGGTCCAGGCCCGGGGGTAACCCGTCCGGCACGCCGGGGGTGGCCAGGTCCAAGGCGAGGTTGGCCACCGGCTGCGCCGCACCGCGCGCCGCCGCGCTCAGCACCAGGGCGCAGGCGAAGGGGCCCTCCAGGTGGCGATGGGAATCGAGCAGCGCGGGGCCGGGCAGGTCATAGGCCACCAAGAGCACGGGTCGGTCGGTATCGGCGAGCTGCGCGGCGCACTCCAGGAGACCTGCGGCCAGACTGCCGTCCCAGGCGGAGAGGCTGGTGGACGCCTGGCGGCAGCCGTGGGCGATGGACCAGTAGCCAGCCACCGCGTTGTGGACCGAGTTGTGGAAGACGGTGGGTGAGACCGGGGTGTGGCGACCGAAGATATCGGTGCAGAGCCGGTCGATGATGCCCAGATCCGACTCGGACGCGGTGAACACGCTCGACAGTTCGCGCGGGTCCAGCGCGAGACCAGCACATGCCTGCTCCGCCGCGGCCAGGGCCAGCCGGGTCCCGAGTGTGGCGCGGCGGCGCTCGTTGGGCGGCAGTGCGGCGGGTGCCAGGGGGGGGATAGGGGCCGCGGCATAGGGCCGCCGACCGGTCAGGACGGCGCCGGCGCTCCCCCAGTCCGGCAGGCCCGGGGCCACCAGGCCCACGCCGATCAGGTGCAGTGGGGTCATGGCTGGCCCAGGATCAGGCAGCAATTGCTGCCGCCGAAGCCGAATGAATTGCTCATGACCCGCCGGGGTGCCCCCGAGCGGGGGCGCTCCAGCACCCGCAGGGCGAGATCCGGGTCCTGGACCTTGGTCCCCTGGGTACCGGGGAGCAGCCCGCCCGCCATGCAGACCAGGCACAGGGCGGCCTCGACAGCCCCGGCCGCGCCCAGGGTGTGACCGGTCGCGCCCTTGGTGGAGCCGGCGGCGACCCCCGGCCCGAAGACCCGGGCCATGGCCCGATCCTCCGCGCGATCGTTCACCGGGGTGCCGGTCCCGTGGAGGTTGACGTAATCGATGGCGGCGGGGGCCAGCCCGGCCCGCGCGAGCGCCGCCGTCATCGCCAACACGGCGCCGTCGCCGTCCGGATGGGGCGAGGAGATGTGGTGGGCGTCGCTGCTCTCCCCGGTGCCCAGGAGGGCCGGCTGGCCGGGCGCGGACGCTGCGCGCTCCAGCAGCAGGAAGCCCGCGCCCTCCCCGATGCTGATGCCGGTCCGCCCCAGGCCCCAGGGGCTGGCCGGCCGGGGGGAGAGCAGTTCCAGCGACTGGAAGCCGTAGAGGGTGGTCGCGCACAGGGTATCGACCCCGCCTACCACCGCCGCGTCGCATAAGCCGGCGCGCAGGTAGCGGTCGCCGGCGGCGATGGCCTTGGCCCCGGAGGAGCAGGCGGTGGAGATGACCAGGGCGGGACCCGTGAGCCCCAGAAGGCGCCGACAACAGGCGGAAAGCGCAAAATTGGTATGGGTATGGGCATAACGCAGGTCCGCCCCAAGCGCGTCGCGACCCTGCTCGAAATACCGCCGGTAGCACTGCTCCGTGTGGTTGAGCCCGGCGGTGCTGGTGCCGAGGAAGACCCCGACGCGCCCCGCCCCATGGCGCCGGGCGGCCGCGGCGACCCGCTCGCGGAAGCCGTCCTGCCCCAGGGCCAGGGCGGCCAGACGGTGGTTGCGGCAGTCAAAGTCGGCGAGTGCGCCCGTCAGGGGCGTCGTCTCCAGCCCCTCGACCTGGCCGACCCAGGTGCCCAGGTCGAGGCCGGGGAGCGCACAGCGGCGCAGCCCGGGGCCTTCCCCGCGCAGGGCGGCGAGGGTGGCGGCACACCCGGCGCCGAGCGCGCTCGTCAGGGTGTAGGCGGTGATACTGGCTGGGATTGGGGGCATGGGGACATCCGGTTCCGGCGGTCGGGTCGAAGCGCATCGGATCAAGAAACAAGCGGTACGCGAATGAACGCAAATCAGCGCGCAAAAGGCAAGGGGGGATTGTCGGCAGCCTGGGCTCTTGGTGGCTCTTGGGCGGGGCTGGTCACCCAAGAAGGCGTGCTCAGCCGTCAGCCGTCAGCCATCAGCCGGATGTCTATCAGTGCCTTACGAGCCTTCGCCGTCGTCCCAGAAGTCGTAGAAATTAAACCAGTTGTAGGGGGCCATGCGCGTGTGGTGCTCCAGGCGGGCGGCGTAGCGCTGGACCCAGTCGGCCAGGATCTCGCGCCGCCGGGGACGCGGGGCATCGAGGCGGTCCGTGAAGGGCTCGAAGTACACGTCGTATCGGTTGCCGCCGCGGTAGAGCCCGAAGAACAGCAGCACCGGCACCCGGGTGACCGCCGCCAGGGCCAGGGGGCCCAAGGGAAAGGAGGCGGTGCGGCCGAAGAAACGGCAGGCAATCCTGGGCTCCCCCGGGGCGTTGCGGTCGCCCAGGAGCCCGACGACGCCACCCGCGTCCAGCGCCTCTTTAACCGCCAGCAAGGTGTTGGGTGCGCCCAGCGGGATCACCGTCTGCGCAATCCCAGGGTTCAAGGCCGCCAGCACCGAGGTGACGATCTCATTATGTTCGGGCTGCATCAGGATCTTGAGCGGGAGTCGCTCGCGCTCCACGCCCGGGGCGCGCAGGACCTCGAAGCTCCCCAGGTGCGAGCCCAGGAGCAGGAACCCCTGGCCGGACGCGACCAGCTCGGTCACCCACTCTTCCCCGTGCAGCCGGACCGCAAGCAACGACTGGCGCCCGGCGATCAGGAAGACCCGGTCCAGGATGGTGGCGGCGAAGCAGTGGATATGCCGCGCGACCTGGACCAGACCCGCCGGGCGGCCACTGACCTGCGCCAGGAAGCGGCGTGACGCCGCCCGCTGCGGGCCGGCCCTGACGAGGAAGTACAGGGTGATGGGATAAAGCAGGAGGCGTGCCGCCCCTCGGCCCAGGTGCAGCGCGACCCATCGGATGATACCGACGGCCAGGCGATTCCCACGCTCGCGCTGCTCCGCCCAACCGGCGCTCATTGCGCCGGTGCGACGCGGATCAGACCTGAGCAGATCAACTCGTTCGCACGTAGACAACGGAAGGCCACCAACCCATCCGCCCGCGCCGCGCCCCCGGCGGGGGGCTCGAAGCGGACCTGCACCGGCTCATTCGGGCCCAAGGGGGCGTGGAACTTGGCGAACGCGAGCGCGTAACAGGGACCGTCCCAGGCCGCGAGGACCTGCTCCAGGATCAGCGAGCCCGGCACCACCGGCAGGTCGGGGAAATGGCCGGCGAGGGCCGGATGCCCGCCCGGGATGACGAAGCCGTCGGCACCGCTCATCGCGCGCCGCCCCCGCGGGCCTGTACCAATTCCAATAGCCGCTCGCGCGGGCACTTGCCGGTTTCGTTGCGCGGCAGCCGGTCCACCAGCACCAGGGTGCGCGGCAGGAAACAGGGGTCGATCCGCTCGCGCAGGGCCGCCAGCAAAGCCGCCCGGTCGAGTTCGGGGGCAACGGCGACCACGGCCAGGCGCCGGACCTCGGGCCCCTCACCGGCGGGGATCACGAAGACCCCGTCGGTGACCCCCGGGATGGCGTTCAGGCGCAGGTTCAGATCCGCGAGCGAGGCCCGCTTGCCCGCGATCTTGACCATGTCGCTGCCGCGTCCGAGCAGTTGGAAGGTCCCGTCGTCATGCAGTTTCAGGATATCGCTCAGTGGGACCGGCGCGGGCAGGAAGTCCGCCGTGACCGCACACTGCTCGCCCTGGGCCGCCGCGCTCGCGCTGTCATACCACTGCCAGTGCGGGCCATCGAGCGTCCGCCGACTGGCGATGGAGCCGGCCTCGGTGCAGCCGTAGATCTCGCACACCCGGGTACCCAGGCGCTCCTCCACCAGCCCCGCCAACTCCCCGCTCAGGGGCGCCGTGGCGGAGATCACCAGCGCGACCTCGGGCCAGTCGCCCATCGCATCGACGCAGGCCGCCAGGTGGATGGGGGTCGTCACCAGCACGCGCGGGGCCGGGACCCGGGCGAGGGCGAGTCGCAGGTCCTCCGGAAAGAAGGGCCGGCCCGCGTCCACCGCGGCGCCGACCGCCAGCGGGACCGCCACCGACAGCTCCAGGCCGTACATGTGCTGGGGCGGCACCGTGGCCACCACCGTGGTCGCGGGTCCGATGCCGAAGCGCCGCGCCGCCACCGCGGCGCAGGCCATGACGTCGCCCCAGCGCTTGGGGTGGGGCTGGGGCTTGCCGGTACTGCCCGAGGTGAAGACCAGGATCGCCTCCCAGGCGGCGGCGATGACCGGGGCCTGGGCCGGGTGCTGGACCGGGGGCCGCGCCCCGGCCGGATCGGCGGGCGCTGCCACCAGCCATGCGGGGGGAGCGAGTCCCGCCACCGGCGCGTCGCTCAGGCACAGGGCGCCGGGGTAGTCCGCGACGATCTCCTCGATGCTCTGCACCAGGCGGTTGGGGGGCAGGAGGGTCTGGACCCCGCGCACCAGGGCCGCACACAGCGCCAGGATGAAGATCCCGCGGTCCTCGCAAAGGTTGATCACAAAGGGGGCCGACGGCAGTGCCGCGGCGAGCCGCACGGCCTGCGCCAACAGATCCGCCTGCGACAGGACCTGGCCCGGTCGGCGGATCAGCGGCGCAGACGCCCCGGCGGCGGGCCGCAAACCGGGCATCAGTGGGACCTGGGCGATGGTGTCTGGCATCGGGCTCTCTACCGGCTGACGCCGACCGGACCGCGCGCCGGGTCAGCGGTTGGCGCGAATGTGCTCGGTCAGGCTGCGCAGCGAGGCGAATACCGCCCGCAGCGCCGGATCCTCGGAGCTCAAGGTCACACCGTATCGCTGCGAGACGGCGAGCGCCAACTCCAGGGCGTCGATCGAATCCAGCCCCAGTCCCTGACCGAACAGCGGCGCGTCGGGATCGATCTCCTCGGGCCTCAAGTCTTGCAGCTGCAGCGTCTCGACGATGAGGCGGCCGACCTCGCTCAGCAGTGAATCTTCGCCCATTCGCTTCTCCCCTTATCACACGACCAGTCGCCCACTGACCAAGCGCCCATGAGCGGGCGCCGACGACCAAACGCTCGGGTAATCTGGTCCGCACGGCCGCGCGATTATGGGGTCAACGCCGACCGGCCGCAAGCCGGGCCGAGGCGCCCCAGCAGTTCCGAATTTTTGACCATAATGCTATGAAGGACTCTTTAGAACACACGTGGAGAGTCCGATGGTCCTCAAACCCGTTGCGCCGCAACGCAAGGTCGGGGCCGTTGCGCCTGGCGCTGCTAGGCCGCTCCCCTGGGTGCCGCTGCCGCACCGTCGCCCGTCAACTCCCGGGGCAGGGGGAAGACCACCTGCTCGCGGATGCCGGACTGCTCCTGCACCGTCGCGGCGCCCCAGTCCCGCAGCCGGACGATGACCTGCTCCACCAGGACCTCGGGGGCGGAGGCGCCCGCCGTCAGGCCCACCCGCGGGGCCTGGGCCAACCAGTCCCGCTGGATATCCTCGGGTCCGTCGATGAGATAGGCCCTGCAGCCCTGCTTCTGCGCCAGTTCCCGCAACCGGTTGGAGTTGGAACTGTTGGTGGAACCGACCACCAGCAGCAGGTCGCAGCGCTCGGCCAGTTCGCGCACCGCATCCTGGCGGTTCTGGGTCGCGTAGCAGATGTCGCTGCGCTTGGGGCCTTGAATGGCGGGGAAGCGTGCACGCAGGGCCGCGATGATCGCCGCGGCGTCGTCGACCGAAAGGGTGGTCTGGGTCACATAGGCGACGCGTTGCGGGTCCCGGACCCTCAGTGCGGCGCAGTCGTCCGCCGTCTCGACCAAGTGCATCCGGCCCTCCCCGCCCTGGCATTGGCCCAGCGTGCCCTCGACCTCCGGGTGGCCGCGGTGCCCGATCAGGACCACGTCGAGCCCCGCGCCGCAGTGGCGGGCGACCTCCAGGTGGACCTTGGTCACCAGCGGGCAGGTGGCGTCGAAGAGCCGCAAACCGCGCCGCTGCGCCTCGTCGCGGACCTCCTGGGCGACCCCATGGGCGCTGAAGATCAGGGTGGCCCCGGCGGGGACCTGGTCCAGGTCCTCGATGAAGACGGCACCGCGCTGCTTGAGCCCCTCGACCACGAAGCGATTGTGGACGACCTCATGGCGGACATAGATGGGCGCACCGTAGAGGTCGAGTACACGCTCGACGATCGCGATGGCGCGGTCGACACCGGCACAGAAGCCGCGGGGGTTGGCGAGGAGTATGTCCATGGCAGCAAAGGATAGGCTCAAGTGGTGATGGTGGGAAAGGCCGGGGGGCGGCGTGCGCCCGGGCCGACACCGGCCGAATCAAAGAGAGGGTGTTGATCCGCATCCTTACCGAATCGCCGGCCCGTCGCAAGGGGGAGCGGCCCCGGCGCGGCCGTGGGTTCCCGCGGCACCCGTGGATCGCCTCCCGTTAGTCCGGACCGGACGCCATCGGATGGAGGCGCCGCCGCACCGCAGGCGACCACCCCCCGCCGCAGCACCCGCGACGGGGCCGCCGACGAGCGCCGGCCCCCTGCTCGGCGGGACGGCCTTCGCGGTGACGGATATCAGGTGCCGGGATAGAGACCGGGCAAGGGTTGGGCGGCCGGACCCTGGGCCGCGCGCTCCTGTGCGAGCAGCAGCGGTTCCAGGGTCTGCCAGACGGCGGTACCGTCCCAGGTCGCCCCGGCGGGGGCATAGATGGCCCGGTCGATGGACTCGAGCGGGGCCGCCGCGGCGCTCGCCGCCGGACCCAGGCGGGCGGCGAGGTCGCCCAGGCCGGCGGGGGGCCGGGCTGGCCAACGGGTGCGCGCCCAGTCGAGCAGGGCGGCGCTGGCGGCGCGGGGGTCGGCGGCGGCGCAGGCCCGGCGCGCCTGGGTGCGGGCGGCGGCGAGTGACTTGCTCGGTTGAACAGTTGCGTCGGGGCGGGACGCCCCGACTCCTTTGCGGCGGATGGCCCAGGCCAGGGTCAGGAGCCAGGCCAGGGCGAAGCACAGGGCGAGCCAGGGCCAGGGCGACGCGGTGCGCAACGCCTCGATGAAACCGTGGCTTGCGGCTTCGCCCTTGGTCTGTGTGGCCGCCGCCGCGCCCGCGGGCGCACCCTGGCCCGGCGTAGGCGCGACCGTCGGCGTGGGCGTGCCGACGGGGGCCGGGGCGCTCGCGACGGCGGGTGCGGGTGCCGGTGTCGGCGCTGGCGCTGGCGCCGCGGCCTCGCCCGCCGCGGGCGCGACCTCGACGGTGCGCTGGGGGATGACCGCCACGCGCGACTGGTCGGTGGTCGTGTCCCACCAGGTCAGGCGGATCTCGGGCAGGGTGAGGGGCCCGGCGCGGGTCGGGACCAGGGCGACTTTGAGGGTCTTGAGCGCGGTCGGGACGCTGCCCGGGAGGTCTTCCATCTTGGGCGTCTCCGGGTAGACCCGGGCGCCCTCCGGGGTGCCGGTGTCGAGCGTCGGCAACTGGGCGGCGGTGGCGCCGCGGGCGGTGACGACCAGGGTGCGGGTGACGGGCTCCCCGACCCGGAAGCGGGGCGGGGAGGGCGTCCACTCGTCGGAGAGCTGGACCGACTCGGCGGGCAGCCAGGTAGCGCCGCCGGTGTCCGGCTGGGGCCGGATCTGGAGGGTGCGGTCGGGGCCGCGTTCGATCACCCGGCGCGTGGCGCCCGGGTCGAACAGGTCGGCAATGCCCTGTCCGTCGAACATGTTGCCGAAGTCCGCGAAGGGGCTGCGGCGCGCCCCCGGGCGGTCCTGCGCCATCAGGGCCTCCAGCCGGGGGCCGCCGATGGTGAGCGGGCCGCTGCGCTGGGGCACCACCAGGTAGCGCCGCTCGATGACGCTGTAACGCTGGCCGTCGATCTCTTCGGAGTCGTTCTGGTCTTCCCCCTGCCGTTGCAGCGTGGCCCCCTCGACCTGCGGCTCGTCCAGGATCGCGCGCCGCGGCTGGTCGCGAAAGAGGACCCGCACCCGATAGGTGAAGGGCTGCTGGACATAGGGCTCGGCGGTCTCGACCAGGGTGTCCACCAAGACCGGCTTGGGTCCGCCGCCCGGGTCCGCCTGATCGGCCGTGAGCACCTCAAGCGCGATCGGCTGGGTCTGTTGACCGCCCAGTGACAGGGCCGGCACCTGCAGCTTGCCGGTGCGCCGCGGGGCCAACTCCAGGGTCCATTCCCGGGTGTTGTTGGAGACCCCGTTGACGAAGCTCAGGCTGGTGCTGCTGCCCTGTTGCAGGATCTCGAAGTCCTTGGCCAGGGCGCTGAAGTCCGGTGTCCCGCCGAGTGCGCCGGCGGCGCTCAGGGTCAGGGTCAGGGTCTCGTTGGCACGCACCCGGGTCCGGTCCAGGGTCGCGCCCAGGTCCCCCGCCCGGGCGCAGGGGACGGCGAGCAGGAGCAGGGCCAGCAGCGCGCAGACGGCGCGCGGCGACGGGCGACGGTCAAGACGGTTGGACATAGTGGTCGCGACGGGTTGGATTGAGAGACAGGGTGGTGGCAATCACGCGGCTCACGGCAAGCGCCCCTCGCGGCGCAACTGCTGCAACAGGAAGCGCTGGCGCAGCAGGCCGGCGGGGTCGTCCGGGACCCGGCGCAACTGGGCCTCCATGGCCTGTTGCTGCTCGCGCTGTTGGGGGTTGAGGTCGGCGGCGCCGGCCAGGCGTGCGGCGGCGTTTCCGGTGGGCGGGGCGCCTGTCGGCGGTTGCTGCGCGATGGCGTCGGCCTGACCCTGGTCCTTGCCGGGCTCCGGTTTGGCGCCGTCGGGCAGGGTGACCTCGGGCTCTCCCGCCACGGCGCCCTGACCCAGGTCGCCGGGCTTGGGCGGCGGCGTCTCACCGGTGTTCCCGGCGGAGGAACCCTGGGCGGCCTTGGGGTCCGTGCCCGCGGTATCGGCCTGCTGGCCGGCGCTGTCGGGCTTCGCTGCACCGGGGTCGGGCGGCGCGTCTTGCGGCGCCCCGGTACCTGCCGTCTGCGGTGCCCCCTGGCCGCTGTCCTGCTGCTGTCCTTGCCCCTGCTGGCCGTTCGGCCCATCCTGGCTGGCGTCGGACGGCTGTCCGTCTTTCTGACCCTGTCGGCCCTCTTGTCCCTTCTGACCCTGCTGACCCTTGTCGCCTTTCTGGTCTTTCTGATCCTGGTCCCCTTGGCCCTGGGGCTGGTCCTGCTGCTGGTCACGCAGACCCTTCACGAGGTCCAGGTTCGCGCGCGCGTCGGCATGGTCCGGGGCCTGTTGCAGGGTCCGCTCATAGGCGGCGATGGACTCGTCGAGCCGCCCCAGGCGGGCCAGGGCATTGGCGCGATTGTAGTCCGCCTCGGGTCCGCCGACCCCGGTCAGGTCCGCCAGGGCCCCGGCATAGTCCCCGCCGCGATAGCGGGCGGCGGCGCGCCAGGCGGGGGCTTGGAAGCGGGTGGCCGCCGCGGCATCGTCACCGGCCGCCAGCCGGCGCGCGCCCTGCTGGTCCGGGCGCTGCCACAGGTCGTCCCAACCGAAGGCCCAACCCGGGTGCGGCGGCAGCACCAGCACCAGGGCCAGGACCGGCAGCAGCCAGCCGCGCCGGAAGGCCAACGCGGCGATGGGCAGCAGGGCGAGCAGTAGCCAGGGACCCTCCTCCCGCCACTGATCGGCCGCCAGGCCCTGTTGTTCGACCAGCACGCCGGGCGCCGTCGCCGCCCCGGCCGCGACCCCAGAGCTGATGAGGGCCAAGGTGTCTCGGTCCCCGGGGTTCAGGTCCACGTAGCGGCCATTGCCCGCGCGGGCCAGGGACTCCAGGGCCCCACGCTCCAGTCGCGCCATGGGGATGGCGCCGCTGCGATCGGCGGCGAAGCCCCCGCCCGGGTCCGGCACCGGCGCCCCGTCGGCCGTGCCGACCCCGAGCACCGAGAGCCGATGACCCTTGGCGGCCAGGGCGCGGGCGGCGGCCTCGACCCGGGCGCCGGCATCGCCGGTAAGCCCGTCGGTGATCAGGATCACCTCGCCGCCCTCCCCCCCGGCCTGCGCCAGCAAGGCGCCGGCCTGCTCCAGGGCGCGCTCGGTGCGGCGGGGACCCGGCACGGGGAGCAGGTCCGTGCCCAGGCGCGGGACCTGGGAGGCGATGGTCTGGGCGTCGCCGGTCAGGGGGGAGACGATGAAGGGGTCCGGGCCGAAGGCGATCAGCGCGACCTGGCCCTCCCGGGTGGCGGCGAGGAGGTCCAGGA
>Ga0247840_10003608_pt1 | contig 25873 bp, 20 predicted proteins | sample LaCruzMarch2015__FD_192404 | JGI IMG/M metagenome (GOLD analysis project Ga0247840, IMG submission 192404) | Freshwater microbial communities from meromictic Lake La Cruz, Castile-La Mancha, Spain - LaCruzMarch2015_17m | ecosystem: Environmental > Aquatic > Freshwater > Lake | place: Spain...
GCGAGATCCAATTTCAGCATACACTTAACGCCTGGCTTTGTGGGTGGCCTCGCCGCCGGACCAAAATTCCGGGTGCGGGGCTCAACCTTAGCACAAAAACTACACGTTCCGCTCTGGACGCGGTTTAATCCTGCAAAATCCTGTTAATCCTGTCTAATTTCTTGGCTCTTGCTCGATAGCCAGACTGGTATCGCGAGTTCCGCTGCGCGGCACTGAGCCGGACGATCTCGTCCGCACTGTAGGGATTGGCGTGGCTGATTTTCTCAACCACACCAATGGTGCCGATCGGGTGGGGCAGCGGCCGTAGCGGTCACCGCCGGAGGTACTCAGAACGCCAAGACGATCTCCGCCCGCAGGAAGTAGGAGCCGTCCTGACGGTTGACGGCGTAGAAGTCGCCCGGGGCCAGGTACTCGGCGACCAGGTGGCCGGAGAGGTTCTTGTTGAACTTGGTCTTGACCCAGCCGGTGAAGAGATGGCCGCGGAAGTTGCCGTCGTGGCTGATGTTGTAGAACTGGCTTAGGGTACGCACGCTCTGCTGGTCGGCCCACAGGGCGTGATAGTCGAGCAGGACCTCGGTGGTCGGGTGGACCTTGGCGATCCAGCCCAGGTTCGCGCGGATCAGGTTGGTGGCCTGGCCGACCCGGCTGTCCAGAGGCCACTGATAGATCATCAGCTCGCTCCACTGGGGCCAGCGCCCCCAGAGTGGGTCGAAGGCCTCGTTGTTCTTGGTGTTCGGGTCGTCGCCGGAGAGATACTCCAGGTCGACGTGCACGCGGTTGGCCAGCTTGTCGTTGAAGGCGTAGGTCAGGCGGCCGTTGAAACCCAAGGCGGAGATGTTGCGATTGACGGCGTCGAAATTGACCCGGTTGGCGCCCCACTCACCCGCGGCCTCGGCCCTCAGGTTCCAGTGCGGCGAGAGCTTGGAGTCGATGCGCAGACCCACGGCATAGACCTGTCCGTCGTCCGGCGGGGAGGAGAAGGGGTAGCCGTTGTTCACGCGCATGTTGCGGGGGGTGTAATTCGGCCGGTTGCCCTTGTAGATGGCGTACAGGTCGAGATCGGTGTCCTTGATCAGCGACTTGTTGCGGGCATAGAGGATGGCGCCCTGCTCGTATTGCTCGATCTGGTCCTCGATATCGCCGTTCAAGGGCTTGGGGAAGCGGTCCGTATTGGGGTAATTGTTGATGTAGATCAGGTCGAAGGTGGTCTTGATGGCATCCGCCACATAGGTGGCGCGGGCGGCGTCCATATAGATGGTGCGCGAGCCGTCGATGGGGGTGCCGTCGAGGACCAGCCAGCCGTTGCCCAGGATGATGTCCTGGCGTCCGGCCTTGAGCGACAGGGCGCTGTCGGCGATCTTCTTGAAGTCCAGGGTCAGACCATCGAACAGGATGCCGCCGACATACCAGGGCTCGAATCCCATCCCCGGCGGAAAGGACGCCGGCGTAAAGGCGCTGCGCGGGGGCAGGGTGTAGTGACGGCCCTCCCACATCAGGCGGGCGGCCAGCGCGAAGTGCTCGCTGGGGGCCCATTGGCCCCACCCGCGGAACCGATAGCGCTGAAAGACGCGGTTTGCGGTGGGATTCTCGAGCCCGGTGGAGGCGCCCCTGGGCGTCAGGCTCATCTCGTTGAGTCCGATGTTCCCGACGTACACCTCGCGCAGGCGCCCATCCGCGCCGAAGCTGAAGTTGCCGTAGGTCTGATCGGCCGCCGCGCCCTGGGACGTCAGGGCGCCGAGTGCGCCCAGCGCCAGGGACAGGACCGCCGCGGCGCTGCGGGAGTGGTTACAGTTCATCTTCCACCTTCTTCTCTTCGATGGCCCAGGCGCGATCCTCGCGGGTCACGTCGTCGACCGCGGCATTACGCCGCACCAAGCCATAGATGACGCTGATCGCGGCCACCGCGATGCAGCCCAGAAAGGCGGCCAGGACCAGGGGGTCTGGGATACCGAGCATTGTTGTCTCCGATTGCGTTCAGGTGGATTGACTGGGGCCACCGCACCCCACTGCGGTGCGGGCGCTGCACGCTTCACGTCTTGGGAAAGCATAAATCCAGGTGCCGCGTATCCGCCGGTCTCGTCAGGACGCTGACCAGGACCAGGGTCAGGATCGCGAGCGGCAGCGCGATGACGATCGGGTCGACCATCGGCCAATTGGGATAGTCGGCCAACAGGCTGGTCTTGCCGCCCGTCACCCATTGCACCAGGCCGATGGCACTCGCCTCCTTGGCCTTGATCAGCAGCAGCCAAGAAAGCGAGACGCTGAGGCCGACCGTCATGGAGGCCAGGGCGCCGGCGCGGGTCGCCCGCCGCCAGAAGAGCCCGCCGATATAGGCGGGCAGGAAGGTGGCGGCACACAGGCCGAAGAAGATGGCCGTGAAGCGGGCAATCACATACTCCTCGCGCACGTTGTAGCTGATGGTGACGGACATCAGGAGCCCGATCACGATGGCGATGCGCATCACCAGCACGCTCGGCTCTCGCCCCGGCTTACCGGTCAGCCGCTCATAGAGGTCGCGCCCGACGGCGGTGCCGATGGTATGGAACTGGCTCGACAGGGTGCTCATGGCCGCCGCCAGCAGGCACAGGAAGAAGACCAGACCGAACCAGCGCGGCAGGGCGGTGGTGATGAAGACCGGGATGATCCGGTCCGGCTCGCCCTTGGCATAGACCACGGCGGGCGAGCGGCCGCTGACCAGTTCCAGGGGCAGGCCCGCCGCGTCCTGCGCCGCCTCCCGCCCGGCGACGACCATGGGCGCCACGGTCGGTTTGCTGGTCTTGGGATTGATGACCGGCTCCCAGCGGCCGGGACTCGACTCCTTCATGAGCCCCACCAGGGCGTGGCCCTTGGCGGCGTCGATCTGCGTGACCACCTGGCCCTTGAGCAGGGGTCCATGCTGGGCGAACCAGGCATTGGACAGGCTGCCCACCAGATAGGGTGTCCCGACCATCAGCAGGATGAAGACGGCCCCGATGGGGACGGCGCGGTCCAGTTCCCGGCGGCTGCGCACCGTCATGAAACGGACTACCAACTGGGGTTGCGCCAGGACGCCGATGCCCACCCCCAGGATGATGGCCGTGATCACCGTCCACCACAGGTCATAGCCCGGCGCGCCCCAGCCGAAGGCGGGCATGACGGTCCAGCCCTGGTGCCCCATGGCCTTGAGCGTCGGCGGCACCAGGTCGGCCATGTCGGTGAGATACTGGTGCGCCGGCGTGACCCCGCCCAGGCTGGAATAGGTGAACCACAGGAGATACACCATGGCCAGGATCATGACCAGGCCCTGAAAGGTATCGGTATACATCACCGCCTTGAGCCCCCCGGGTATCACATAGGCGGCGGTGATCAGGGCGAAGAGCAGCAGCGCCACCTCGAAGTCCACCCCGAACTGGGCGACGACGAAGACCGTGCCCCCGGTCATCACCGCCGCCGAATACAGCGGCATGAAGAGGAAGATCAGGGCCCCGGCGAAGACCTGGACGCCCTTGCTCTGGTAACGGGCGCCGAGCAGTTCGGGGAAGGTATGGGCGCCCAGGTGGTGACCCAGACGCCGCGTCGGCTCACCCAGCAGGGTGAAGGCCAGCAGGATCCCGACCAGGATATTGACGAAGGTGAGCCACAGCAGGCTCATGCCGAACATCCCGGCGACCCCGCCGAAGCCCACGATGGCCGCGGTCGAGATGAAGGTCGCCCCATAGGAGACGGCCATCACCACCGGGTGGGCACTGCGTCCGCCGACCAGAAAATCGGCCGCCGTGCGCGTCCCCCGGTACCCCAGCCAACCCAGATAGCCGGTGGCCAGCAGGTAGCCGAGAATGACGATGCTATCGATCCAGGTCAGATTCGCGTTCATTGACAGATCTCTACCGATTCAGGGTCAAAGGCCCGGCGTGCGGGGAAAGCACCGGTCCAGGTGTCCGGCATCGGCCGGTTTGGTGAAGGTGCTGACCAGGATCAGCGTCAGGAGCGCCAGCGGCAGGGCCACAACGACCGGATCGACCATCGGCCAATTGGGATAGTCGCTGAGGATGCTGGTCTTGCCCCCGGTGACCTGCTGCACCAGCCCGATGGCCGCGGCCTCCTTGGACTTGACCAGCAACAGCCAGAAGAGCGAGACCCCCAGCCCGACACACATCGAGGCCAGGGCACCGACACGGGTCACCCGCCGCGAGTAGAGCCCGCCGACGAAGGCCGGCAGGAAGGTCGCGGCACAGAGCCCGAAGAAGATCGCGGTGAAGCGCGCGATCACGTACTCCTCGCGCACGTTGTAGCTGATGGTGACGGACATCAGGAGCCCAAGCATGATGGCGATACGCATCACCAGCACGCTCGGCTCGCTGCCGTGCCGGCCGGTAATACGCTCATAAAGGTCGCGCCCGGCGGCGGTGCCGATGGTATGGAACTGACTCGACAGGGTACTCATGGCCGCCGCCAGCAGACACAGGAAGAAAACCAGCCCGAACCAGCGCGGTAAGGCAGTGGTGATGAAGGCCGGGATGATCTGATCGACCTCACCCTTGGCATAGACCACCGAGGGCGCGCGCCCGCTCACCAGGTCCAGGGGCGCGCCCTGGGTGTCCTGGACGCTCTCATGCCCGGACACCACCATGGGCGCCATCGCCGGCTGTTTGGTCTTGGGATTGATGACCGGCTCCCAGCGACCCGGGCTGGACTCCTTCATCAGGCCGACCAGGGCGTGGGACTTGGCGGGATCGATCTCCTTAACCACCTGGCCCTTGAGGATGGGCCCGTGCTGGGCGAACCAGGCGTTGGAGAGGCTGCCGACCGCAAAGGGGGTGCCGGTCATCAGGAGGATGAAGACGGCACCGATCGGCACCGCACGGTCCAGTTCCCGGCGGCTGCGCACCGTCATGAAGCGCACCGCCAACTGGGGCTGGGCCAGGACGCCGATACCGACCCCCAGGATGATGGCCGTGATCACGGTCCACCACAGGTCATAGCTCGGCGCACCCCAGCCGAACTTGGGCATGGCCGTCCAGCCCTGATGGCCCATGGCCTGCAAGGGCCCCGGGACCAGGTCGGCCATGCCGGTCAGGTACTGATGCGCCTCGCTCACCCCGCCCAGGGAGGCGTAGGTGAACCAGAGCAGGTAGATCATGGCCACGATCATCACGATACCCTGGAAGGTGTCGGTGTACATCACCGCCTTGAGCCCGCCCGGGATCACGTAGGCGGCGGTGATCAAGGCGAAGACCAGGAGCGCCACCTCGAAGTCCACCCCGAATTCGGTGGCGGCAAAGACCGCGCCGCCGGTCATCACCGCCGCCGCGTAGAGCGGCATGAAGATGAAGATCAGGAGCCCGGCCAGGACCTGGATGGCCTTGCTCTGATAGCGCGCCCCCAGCAATTCCGGGAAGGTGTGGGCGCCCAGGTGGTGCCCCAGGCGCCGGGTCGGCTCCCCGAGCACGGTGAAGGCCAGCAGGATGCCCACCCCGATGTTGAGAAAGGTGAGCCACAGCAGGCTCATACCGAACATGCCGGCGACCCCGCCGAAGCCCACGATGGCCGCGGTGGAGATGAAGGTCGCCCCGTAGGAGACCGCCATGATGAGCGGGTGGGCGCTGCGCCCCCCGACCAAAAAGTCCGCCGCCGTGCGCGTCCCCCGATAACCCAGCCAGCCCAGATAGCCGGTGGTCAGCAAGTAGCCGACGATGACGACGATATCGACCCAACCCACCGCGGAATGTCCAGCCACGCCAGCCCCCTGTTGTATTTCTGCACCAAGATGATGTTTGGCCCTCACGGGGCCGCCGGGCGGCAGGATAACTCAGGTTTATCGGTCGTTTTTTAGACCTGGCGCAGTTAAGTCGAATATTTTTTCGGATTTGTGACGCGGCGGGCAAAATCCAACGCGTATTTGAGGTAATGCGAGCCGAACACCACCATCACTTCGTGTGCATGCACGCCGTGGGGACCAAGGCGCCGTTGCGTCAGGGCCGAGCGACTCACCCCTTGCGGTACACGGTCCCGGTAAAGAGCCCGACCAAGACCCCGGCGCAGAGCACCTCGACCTGATAGACCCCGGTGCGTCGGGTCAGGCTGACCTCCCGCGCCACCGCCTCCACCGTGTCGCCCACCCGGGTCGGCTTGAAATATTCCATGTGTGCGCTCAGGGAGACGGCCAGCGGCCCGTGCGAGTTCGAGGCCAGCGCAAAGGCCGCATCCGCCAGGGTAAACAGCAGACCGCCATGGGCCGAGCCCCAGTTGTTCAGGTGCTCGGGGCGCAGTTGCACCCGCATCCGCGCCTCCCCCGGGGCCGTGACCTCGCCCGTGAAGCCGAGCGAGATCATGAAGGGATCCAAGTGTGATGGGTCCACGATGGGGTGCATGGCAGCGCTCCTGGGCGGCGGTCGGGGTTGGGACGGGACGACGACGGCCTCGGGGAGACCGGGACAAAGTGGCCCTATTTTCCGTCAGGCAACCGCGCGATGCACCACCCTGGAGTCCAAGGCTTCAGCCTTGGGCGTCACGGCCGCAAGCGTGCGTGCCCGCCGATCGGCCGCGGCAGCGCCGGATGGACCGCGGCGCGGCGGGATGCAACTCCCACCGGGATTACGCTCGTTAACCAAGCGTGCGCTAGCGCGCCTTGGGCACGCCGCGCCGGGGCCTGGGACCGAGCAGGTCCTCCAGGCTTTGAGCCTCGAAGATCCCCTCCAGCCAGCCGTCCAACTGATCCATGGCGGCACTGTCCAGACGCAGGACGGCCCACCGCGGCAGGGCACCGAAGCGGCGCTTCAGCTGTCGCTTGAGTCCATCGGCCTTGCCCTTGGCCTCGCCATCGGCCTTGCCCTTGGCCTCGCCATCGGCCTTGCCCTTGGCAAAAATATCCTGATAGGCGCGTGTTTGCTCCAGGGGAACCAGTACCGGAAACATGGTGCGCAACTCCTCGTCGGTGAGTAGTGGAAACCGTTCCATCAGCCAAAATTCCAACATCCGCTCCAGCGTCGCGCGGATCGGCGGCGCCACGGGTGCCGCCCGGATCACCTGCCAGGCTTGGGGTGCGCGGACGCGGAGATCCACGGCGCGCGGGATGAACAGCGGGACCAGCGCCGCGACATAGGGGTTGTCCGGCTCAAGCTCCAACCACCGGGGCAGGACCTTGTCCAGGTACGCGACCGAGCACAGGGGCGACCCGGCGCCCGGCGGCATCCCGGGATCATCGCCCGCACGCAGGAAGATGAGCATACCCCGAACCGCGCGCGCCGGGTGCGCCTCTCGGGTGCGATCAGAAGTGATGTGGTGGCCGAGATCCCGGGTACGCTGTCGTTGTCGTTGTCGTAATCGAATAATCCGACCACGATTACGACAACGACAACGACAACGACGCCCGGTCCGTGAGAACGTCCGGTAGCTGTAGCTCATAGATCGACGGATCGGTCTTCATGTCGTCCGGTTCACTGCCGCCCATGGCTTCAGGATAGCCCAATCAGAGGCCCCGTCCTGCCCATACGCCCGGAGTCCAAGGCTTCAGCCTTGGCGCCCTTCCCGCCAAGGCTGAAGCCTTGGACTCCGTGCGGTCTTCGGCCGTCATGCACACCGTTCGATCGGCACGACGGCCGGTCGCGGTAACCGGCGACGTGGCGGGCGTTTGCGAGGGCTGGTCGCGGCTGAAGCCGCTCCCACGGCGTCGCTGCGCGACGTTTACGGTAAGGGCTGAAGCACCCGCATCACCGAATAACCAAAGTCGCTCGCCGCGCGCGTCGGGTAGCGCCGAGCGCCAGCAGGCCCAGTGCCATCAGCAGGCCCGTCGCGGGTAGCGGGACGTCGGCGATTTGTCCGGGGCGCACGGCCCAGCCGTCGATCAGGTTGCCCCTGAAGAACTTGCGGTCGTAGCCCTGGATCCCGCGGTCGGTGGAGAAGAGCCAGGCGGCGTTGAGATCCGACACGACCTCCGTACCGGACCAGTACGTGAACGACTGCATGTTGGTGAAATGTTGATTGAGCGTAGCACTGGCCGTGATGCTGTCGCCCGGATTCAGCAGGCCCTCGGTATAGAACAGGTGGCCGAGGTCGCTGCCGGTGCAGTTATAGCCGTAGCCTAGCGGAGGAAAGCCGCCGGTGTTTTGCTGATATTCACAGGTCGCGTCCGGCTGCACGGTGGCAGGCAGCCGCCAGTCGCTCGCCCCGCCATAACCGATGCTGCCGAGCCACTGAGTCCAGGCCATGGCGCCCCACCAGGTCATCACGCCGCTGCCGGTGTCGAAGTCGCCAGCCACCACCGTGTGCGGTCCGGTAAGGCTGTCGGGCACCGTCGGCACCGCGGCGATAATTTTGCCGACCGTGGTGTTGTCAGCGGTGTATTGGGTCTGGAACAGGTTGGCGTCCGCCGCCCAGGTCAAGTTGCGGTCCTGGTCGTAAACCAGATTGACGCCGCCCGCCGTGTAGTTCACCAGCGTCGCTTGCGCGGCACCGCCGCCCAGCAGCAGCGCCCCCGCCAGCAGCCCCGCGCCCGTCATTGTCGTCTTCATCGCTCCCCTCCGGCCGATCGTTTGAACAAAGGATTCGGCAACGCGCAACCCGGTGGTTTCTTTGCGGCGCGGGCGACGCGTGCTGCCGACGGCGATATTACCTTAGCAGGGGGGGGGAGAAGGACAAAAGACCTGATCCGACCGACGGTAGCAGTCCGGTGGGTAGGACGCGCGGCGGTTGCGCCAGAGCGACGGGCCAAGGCCCGTCTGTGGGATCAGGGATGGGCCCCGGCACAGCGCGACCGCAGAGGTCAGGCCCGACCGTCGCTTGGTAACAATGCGGGTCGAGAGCGCCATGACTTGTTTTCCCCGCTGGCGGGCCTATACTGCAATGCGCTGATATAGTTTAGTAATGTTAGGTATACTGCGATAAAACATCCAAGGTTCCGCGGCGCCCCGGTGGCGGCTGCCGTGCTTGCGCTGTCATCCGCCTCGGCGGCCGAACCGTCGGCGACCTCCGCCGTGTATGCGGCGGACGGGAGTCCGGCGCAGGTCGCGCTGGCGGACTATCGCGCCCTGTCGGAGCGCCAGTCGCGCAACTATGACCGGGCGCAGGACGTGTCACCCCGCCAGTTGCTCATTCTGCTGGACGTCGCCGAGCGCGCCCAGGCCAGTCTGGGTCAGGCCCTGGCCACCGGGGAGATGGAGAGCGCCTATACCTGGAACGACCACGTCCGCCCCACCCTCAAGAACGGCAGTCTGGGGTCGGCGACCGGGGTCTGGCAGTTCCTGCCCGCGACCTTCCACGGCATCATCAAGAAATTCGGGGCGCAACTGCTGGCCGCGAGCGAGGCCGATGCGCTGACGGGCCGTGATCGCATGGACCTGGGGGATGGACCCTTTGCGGATGCACAGGTGCGCGGCATCATCGCGGAAACGGCGGGCGGCAAGCGGGGGGCGGAGGATGAGGAACTCCAACTCCTGCGTCACAACTTCGCCGTGCTGGCCTTTGCCAAACATTATCTGAGCCTCGACACCGGCGCGACCACCCCGGAAGAGGACTATCTCTTCCACTTTCTCGGCGCCGGACAGGGCCGCCGGGTGCTGACGCTGGCGCGGGGAGCGGCGCGCGATACCCTGTGTGTCAAGCCGGTCGAGGTGCCGACGCCCACCCTGGAGGAACAGCCGGACTTGTTGGCGCCGGACGACCTGTTGGCAACGATGAGGGCCGAGGCCGCACGACTGACCCTGCCCCCGGCGGCCGCCGAACCCGCGTTTGGGTCCCGGATTGCGCCATCGGCACCGCGGTCGGCCGTGTCGGCCTTGGCCAGGGCGCCGACCAGGACCCGCGCGGTCCTCATCCCTGGGCGCGCGGGCGTCTCGCCCACCGGTTCCCGGACGGGCGGGCGGGACGCCCGCACCCCCAAGGGACCGGCCGATCCAGCCCTTGCCCCCAGGGTACTGCCCGACCCGATGATCAGGGTCGACCCCTTGACCTGGAGTCAAACCAGGCCGGACCCGGCGGCGAGCGACAGCGCGGCGGCCATGATGAGGGCCGAGGCCGCCCTGCGGGCCATGCGTGCCTTCGCCGCTGAACCCGCGCCGGCGTTCCCGCAAATGACGTCGGCACCGCCGCCGGTTTCGTCGCAGTGGGGGCTGCCCGCCAACTCTGCGACGGTGACGGGCAACCTGGGGATGTTCTACCGCGACGGCAAAGGACAGGCCCAGCCCTATACCTGGGCCGGGTTCATGGAGAACCTGGCACGGCGCGTCCGGGCCAAAGACCAGCCGGCGCTGGTGCGGGCCAAGTATGGGGTCGGGTTTGGGCTCAAGGGGGGCGATCTGCCGGAGCGGGCCTTCAATCCGCAGCAGGTGTTGGAGCCGACGGAGTTTCGCCATGACAACGGCCGGACCGTCCTGATCCCCGAGGCGCTGGTCACAGGCCCATTGGGCCCGGACGAAACACGACTGTATAAGCAGCGCCTCGCCGCCCTGGTGAGCCAGGGTGAGGGCCAACCGCTGGCTACGCTGCCGCCGTCGGCGCGCGCGGCGTTGCAGCACCTGCGGGTCTTGCCCCCGAACCTGCAGGAGGTCAGTACCAGCCACCCCCAGGTGCAGAAGGCCCTGCACGATTTCCGCAAGAAAGTCGGCAAGGCCGAGCCCGATGATCCGGCGCATCGGAACCTGTTGATGCCGGCCGAGCGGATTGCGCTGGAGATCTATGACCAGCGACTCACCCACTATGACCAATTGCAGTCCGGCCAGTTGGCGTCCCGCGCCGCGGCCCCTGACCTTACCCGTGTCCGCAAGATGCCGGCCGGGCCGCAGCGGTGGGCGGCGCCCCAGATTGCCGCGGTGCAGACCGCGCTGGCCGCGCAGGGGTTACTGACGGCGCCGACACAGAAAGTGGTCCGGCGGGACAAGAAGCGCCGGACCCATGTCGAATACAAGACCGTCGCCTTCGCCGGCAAGGCGGACAAGACGACGATCGCGGCGCTGAACAGCTTCCAGTTGCGCAACGGCCTGCGCAAAACCGATGGTGTCCTGGATGCCGTGACACTGAACCTGCTGGGCCTGCCGCCGCTGGGGCCGGAGATCTTTCTGCCCCTGTCCGGCCCCCATTGTGCGTTCAACGGGTGGACCCAGACTGCTTCGCTGTGCGAGACCCGCAGCGCCGGGCAAGCGGGTGATGACGGCCTCCAGATCCCCCTGCGGGTGAGCCGCCCGACGCCGCTTGCGTACTGAAAACCCCCAACCGCATCGGCAAACGGGTGCGGGACCGGCTACTGGCAATGCCAAGACCGGACGCGGAGCGCCCGCACTGCATTCCCCTGCTTGCGTGTGAAAACGAGCGACGAGAGAAGGCCACTCCCGGCCCGGCGTGCCACCGCTCCGCCGGGGGCGCGGGGGCGGGACGCCCCCGCTCCTAAGGATCAGCCGCCGAAGATCTCCCGCGCCTTGGCCAGCAACTCGTCGATCTCGCGCTCGGCGTCGGCCCAGTCCTGGGCGTCGCTTCCACCGGTGAAGTCGCGCTCCTCGGCCTTGTAATAGGCGGCCTCCCGGACCATGTCCTGGCGCTGCTCGGGCGTCACCTTGGCCAGGTGCTGGAGACTCACCGGCTTTTCTTCGAGCGGCGGCTGCGGATTGGACTTGGCGGCGGCCTTCGCGGGTCCGGCCGTCTTCGCGACCTCCTTCTTGGTGGCCTTCACCGGTGCCGGCGCCGCGGCCGGTTGGGCCAGGGCCGTCGTGGCCTTGGCGGCAGCAGCGGCGGCGGCGGCCTTGGTCATCGTCGGCGCGGCCGGATGGGCACTCTGGTGCGCGGGCGCCGATGGGGCCGGATTGACGGACTCCGCGACCGCCTTCTTTGCCACGGTCTTCTTGGTGACGGGGGCGGCGGCGGGTCTCGGATCGGGAGGGGCGGACGGCTTGACCGCCGTCTTCTTGGTTACGCTCTTGTTGTCAGCCATGTCGCTCGCCTCTTTGAAGTTGCTTGGCGTGACCGCCGGTGGTGGCCGATCAAGACCCCTGCGGGGGCGGGATCGGTGGGGATGGATTCAAGCTATTCGCTGCCAGGTCCGTAGAATACACAAAGTTTTGGCCTAGAGGGCAATCTCCTGTCATTTTGGTCGGAACTGGCCGGCGACACCCGCAGGACCAGGCGGGACCAGTCCACTCGGCTTTTCCCTGTGTGTCGCCCGCCCGCTTTGCTATCCTTGCGGCCCAACTCAAGCCTCTCCGGGGTCCTTCGATGATTGCCCACCACGCGCTCGTGCTCAATCTCCACCAGCCGCCCGGTAACCTCCAGCACCTGCTGGAGCACCAGCATTGGGAGGCCAAGGAGATCCTGTTCGCCATGGACCGCATCCCGCGCGTGCTGTGGGGCCATGAGGCACTGGCCCGGGTCCATCTGTCACTCTCCGGCACCCTGCTGGAGACCCTCTCGGACCCCGCCTTCCAGGAACAGGTCTACGGCATCGTGGACTGCGGGGCGCTCCTCTGGCACTTCCAGAACCAGGACCTGTTCGAGGTCCTGGGGACCGGCTATTACCACCCGGTCTTGCCCCTGATCCCGGAGGCGGACCGCAAGGAACATCTGCAACGCTGGCTCGGCATCGCCCACCACCTGCTGTGGCGCCCGCGTTTTCAGGGATTCTGGCCCCCCGAGATGGGCTTCTCGATGGAGTTGATCCCGCTCCTGCGCGCCTGCGGCTACCGCTATGTGCTGGTGGACAGCGAACACGTCGAGCCGGTGACCGACATGAGCTGGCAGGAGTTGCGCTACCGCCCGCACCTGGCGCGCTACGGCGACGACAGCATCACCGTGATCGTGCGCGACCGCGACCTCTCGGACGCCCAGGAGTCCGGCATGGAACTGGACTGGTTCCTCGCCGAGGTGGCCGAGCGGACCAAGTGGTGCGACTTCCCGCCGCTCGTGACCACCTGTACCGACGGCGAGAACGGGGGCTGGTTCCGCAACGTGACCGAAGGGGCCAACTTCTGGAGCGCCTTCTACCTGCCGCTGCTCGCGCGGGTGCGGGCCGGCACCGCCGGCATCTCCCCCACCTTCATCTCCGATTACCTCAACGTCCACGGCGTCCACGGCGAAGTCAGGGTCCGCACCGGGGCCTGGAACACCGGCTGGCACCACGGCCGCGACTTCACCCAGTGGACCGGCTCCCAGGCACAGCAGGACACACTCGCCGCCTATGCACGCACCAGCAAGGTGATCCACGACGCCCGCTGGTTCAACGGGGAACAGGGGATCACCGAAGGCCCGCGGGTGGCGGCCCTCGATGAGGCCCTGTGGCACCTGCTGCGCGCCGAGACCAGTTGCAACCTTTACTGGGGTGAGGACTGGGTGCCGCGGGCCGCTGAGGACCTCGCGGCCGTCCGGGACACCCTGGCACGGATCGACCTCGAGGTGCCGCCGGCCGGAGCGGCGGGCGCTGCTGAGCCCGCGGCGGACGCTGCGCCGGAGGATGCACCAGTGCCGCCTGACGCAACACCCGCGCCGACTGCCGAACCCGGGACGGCGGAGGAAATCGCCGTCGTTGCGTCCGGTCCAGTCGTGGTCGCAGAGGCCGCACCCGAGCCCCAGACAACGTTGCGACAGACTGACGATAAATAGAGTCGTTGTCGTTGTCGTTGTCGTTGTCGTTGTCGTTGTCGTTGTCGTTGTCGTTGTCGAGATTATCGTAGCGCCTCGGATTCTCTCGCACCCCAAATCGCATCGCTTCTCCGATTACGATTACGATTACGATTACGATTACGACAACGACAACGACAACGACAACGACAACGACAACGACAACGATTATGTTGTGTTTAGCTTGCTCTTGAATCGTTATTTACCACCAGCGGTGCGCAATCTGCAATACACCGCTTCACCCGTTCACCGCGCCCCATCGCTTCGGGGTCACCCACAGGAGATTACCTTGTTGAATCCACTGCCTGAATATATGGGAGAAGTACCCAACATCAGCGGCCAGGAGGCCAAGGTCGCCGAGGTCGTCGCCGCCGGCCGGGCCAAGCCGCTGTACGCCCCGCGCGGGGGCCTGGATCTCGCGAACATCAGGGCCGCCGCCGCCATCGCGCTGCATCAGCACCAGCCCCTGATCCCGGCCGGCGGCGGCGACCTGCACACCGCGGCCCTGATCAGCAACCTGCAATACATGATGGAGAACCAGGGGATCGGCGACAACTACAACGCCCCGGCCTTCATCTGGTGCTACCGGCGAATGGGCGAGTTCATTCCCCAACTGGTCGGCGAGGGCAAGTCCCCGCGGGTGATGCTGGAATACTCCGGCACCCTGCTTCACGGCCTGCGCAAGATGGGCGAACACCACGTCATCGACGCGCTCAAGAACATCACCTGCAACCCGGACTACAGTTGGACCGTCGAATGGCTGGGCATGCCCTGGGGCCACGCGGTCGCGCCCTCCACCCCGGAGCAGGACTTCCGGCTGCATGTACGCGCCTTCCAGCACCACTTCGCCGCCATCTTCGGCTGGGAGGCCCTGGAGCGGGTGCGCGGCTTCTCCCCCTCGGAGATGGCCCTGCCCAACCACCCGGATCTCGCCTATTCCTTCGTCAAGACCCTGGTCGACTGCGGCTTCCAATGGGTATTGATTCAGGAACACACGGTCCAGCAGGTCAGCAACGGCCGCAACCTGGAGCGTCCCCACATCCCTCACCGGCTGGTCTGCACCAACTCCCAGGGCGAGACCGCCAGCATCACCGCCATCATCAAGACCCAGGGGTCCGATACCAAGCTGGTCGCCCAGATGCAGCCCTGGTACGAGGCCCAGGGGCTCCAGCGGGTCGAGCTGGCCGGCCATTCCATCCCGCCGCTCGTCACCCAGATCGCCGACGGCGAGAACGGCGGCGTGATGATGAACGAGTTCCCCGGCAAGTTCATGGAAGTGGCACGCACTGCCAGCCACACCGACGTGCCCATGATGAACGCCAGCGAATACCTGGAGCACCTGCATTTCGGCATGGGGCTCGAGGAGACCGACTTCCCCGCCGTCCAGCCCCTCTTCCACGACCGCATCTGGGCGCGCATGAAGCCCGGCGACGGCCCCGAGGTGCTGGCCAAGGTGATTGCCGAACTGAAGCAGGAAGACGGCCGCTTCCACATGGAAGGCGGCAGTTGGACCAGCAACCTCTCCTGGGTCGAGGGCTATGACAACGTGCTCGGCCCCATGGAAGAGGCCAGCGCCCTCTTCTATGAAAAGGTCCTCAAGGCCGGCGTCGCCACCGACGACCCCCACTACCGCAACGCCCTGTTCCACCTGATGGCCTCCCAAACCAGTTGCTTCCGCTACTGGGGCCAGGGCGAATGGACCGACTACGGCCGCGAGATCTGCCGCCGGGTGCAGGAGATCATCCGCTACGACTTCGGCTAGCCGGGCGCCGCTCCCGCGGGAGCGATGCTATGATGAGACGAATGGGGCAGCGACTGACGATGTCGGTCTCCCGAGAGGACCCGAAGCGCGCCAGGGACGGCGCTCTCTGTGGCCCCCGCGCAAGCCAGCCAAGCGTCCTGGCCCGACAGCGGATCAAGGCGCTACGCGACGCTGGAGTGTGGAAGCCAAGACGCCAACGAAATCTGTTGGAGACTGGCAGCTTGCGAACGCGTCGGTCCCGCGGGAAAGTGAATGATGGGTTTCGCTGCGCGCTACCCATCCTACGGCCTATGGGCGGTCGTCCTTGAACATCCGCCACCCGCTGATCATGGTGCTGATCAGGCTCTGCCGCGACAGGATGTCTTCGCGGATGGCGGTATAGACGTGGAGCATAACGAAGATCGAGATGATCCACATCCCCCAGTGGTGCCACATCCGCACGTCCTGGCTCTGGCCGACGAAGGGGATGACCCAGCCGAACCAGCGGTCCTGCCAACTTCCCAAGCCCGCCTGCTCCGAATAGAGGGCAAAGCCGGTGAATATCATCACGATGCCGCCCACGGTGATGATGACCACCATGAACAGGTGGGCCAATGGGTTATGGCCGATGTATTTGCGCGGTTCCGGCTCCATGAAGGCGTACCAGCGCACCTCGTGCCACAGTTCGCTCCAGAAGCGCCGCCGCCAGAAGGGCAGGGCGAAGAGCTGGCGCGACCAGCGATTGCCGACCAGGGCCCAATAGAGCCGGAAGATAAAGCCGACGGCAAAGACATAGGCGGCGGCGAAGTGGGCGAAGCGCAGATAGCCCATCAGGTAGTGGTCGCTCGCCGCCCCGGACAGGGTCGGCAAGGGGTTGGCGATCAGATACCCGGTGATGGCCAGGATGGTGATGGACAGGGCATTGGTCCAATGCCAGGCGCGCAACGGGGCCTCGTAGACATAGACCGCGGTGCGTTTGACGGTAGGGACGGCGGTGCTCATGGGTGCAGATCTCCGCGGCTTGAGGAATACTAAGGAACGGTTCACCAATAAGCCAAGCAAGTCCGTTAGGGAGAACCTTTGGCGTCGCGGCCGTTGTCGTTGTCGTAATCGTAATCGGAAAAGCGATGCAATCTGGTCATGCGCCGCTCGATGTCTATCGGGTTTCGATTCGCTGGGCGAGAGAATCCTGCCCCCTATGATAGCCTCGACAACGACAACGACAACGACAACGACAACGACAACGACAACGATCGTATGGGTTGTTCGGCCGCTGTCCGCTACCGCACCTTGACCCGTGTCACTTCCTCTCCGTCCGGGCTCATGACATGAGTCGAGCAGGCGAGACAGGGGTCGAAGCTGTGCAGGGTGCGCAGGATCTCCAGCGGCTGATCGGGTACCGCCACCGGCGTGTTCAGCAGGGCCGCCTCGAAGGCGCCGATGTTGCCCGCGGGGTCTCGTGGCGATCCGTTCCAGGTGGTGGGGACCACGGCCTGATAGTTCTCGATGCGCCCCTTCTTGATGACGATCCAGTGCCCGAGCGCCCCGCGCGGGGCCTCGGTGGTGCCCACGCCCTTGGCCTCCCGGGGCCAGGTGTCCGGGTCCCACTTGTCGGTATTGGCGGTGCTGCTGTCCCCGGCCTTGAGGTTGGCCACCAGCTTGTCCTGGAAGTAGCGCAGCTTGTGCACCGCCCAGGAGGCTTCCAGGCCACGGGCGGCGGTGCGGCCCAGGGTGGAGAAGAGCGCCGTGACGGGGAGATCGAGATCCGTCAGGACCTTCTCCACCGGCTCCTTGAACTCCGGGATGCCCTTGGCATAGCCGATCACCCAGCGTGCCAGGGGGCCGACCTCCATAGCGTGGCCGCGCCAGCGCGGGGCCTTGATCCAGGAATACTTGGCGCCCTCGTCGATCGCCTGGATGTTGGTCTTGGTGCCGACCGTGTTCGGACCCAGGACGAAATCCGGTTCGGTCACCCCGTCCCAGGGGTGCAGGCCCTTTTTCTCGTCCGGGTAGCGGTACCAGGAGTGGGCGACGAACTCTTGGACCTGCGCCGGATCGCGCAGGTCGACGTCGTGGACCTCGTTGAGATTTCCGTTGATGATGGCCCCGCGGGGCAGGAGTTGGTTGGCCGCGGTGTTGTCGTTGGCCCGCTCTGGGATGTCGCCGTAGGACATCACCGAGCGGCCGGAGAGCCCGCCGCCGTAGGTCCAGCCCTTATAGAAGGTGGCGATCGCCAACAGGTCCGGGATATAGACCTGGTCGATGAAGTCGATGGTGCGGTCGATGATGGAGGAGACCAGGTTCAGCCGCTCCATGTTGACGGCGCCCACCGCCCCCGTGTCGTCGAGGTTGATGGCGCAGGGCACCCCGCCCACCAGCCAGTTGGGGTGGGGGTTCTTGCCGCCGTAGACGGTGTGGATCTTGACGATCTCGCGCTGGAAGTCGAGCGCCTCCAGATAATGGGCGACCGCCATCAGGTTGGCCTCGGGCGGCAACTGGTAGGCCGGGTTGCCCCAGTAGCCGTTCATGAAGGGACCCAACTGGCCGGACTCCACGAAGCGCTTCAACCGATTCTGCACGTCCCGGAACCAGCCCGGGGACGACTGCGGCCAGTTGGAGATGGACTGGGCCAGGGTCGAGGTCGCCTTGGGGTCGGCCTTCAGCGCCGAGACCACGTCCACCCAGTCCAGCGCGTGCAGGTGGTAAAAATGCACCAGGTGGTCGTGCGACTGGAGCGTCAACTGCATGATGTTGCGAATGGTATTGGCGTTCTCGGGGATCTGGATCCCGAGCGCGTCCTCCACCGCCCGCACGCTGGTCAGGGCATGGGTGCCGGTGCAGACACCGCAGATCCGCTCGGTGAAGGCCCAGGCGTCGCGCGGGTCGCGGCCCTTTAAGATCACCTCCAGCCCGCGCCACATGGTGCCGGTGGACACCGCGTTGCGGATCACGTTGTTCGCGTCGAGATTGACCTCGCAGCGCATGTGACCCTCGATGCGGGTCACCGGGTCCACCACGACCCGGGTGCCGGCGTTGTCCAGGGTGAAGCCGTTGGGGGTCTGGATGCTCATGAACGCTCACCTGTCTGATCGTTGCCCGCGGCACCTTGGGTCTTGCCTGGCTCCTGGTCGCCGAATTCGCCCGGTTTGCGGGCGCGCTGGATGGCGGAGGCGGCGGCATGGGCGACGACGGCCGCGCCCAGGGTCCCGGCGGCGGCCAGCCCCACCCGGTCCGCGTTGAGCTCGACGCCGAAGACCCGGGTGTCGGTCACATGGTCGTAGAAGCTGCCCTTGTCCCAGAAACCGTCCTCCGAGCAGCCGATACACCCGTGGCCGGACTGGATGGGGAAGGAGACCCCGTTGTTCCAGCGGGTGCTGGAGCAGGCGTTGTAGGTGGTCGGCCCCTTGCAGCCCATTTTATAGAGGCAGTAGCCGCGGCGCGCCCCCTCGTCGTCCCAACTCTCCACGAACTGGCCGGCGTCGAAGTGGCCGCGGCGGTAGCACTTGTCATGGATCCGCTGGCCGTAGAACATCTTGGGTCGGCCCTGGCGGTCCAGTTCGGGGATGCGCTCGAAGGTCAGCATGAAGGTCACGACCGCGGTCATGACCTCGGCGATCGGCGGACAGCCCGGGACCTTGATGATGGGCTTGTCATGGATGACCTGGTGGATCGGGACCGCGTGGGTCGGGTTGGGGTGGGCCGCCTGGACGCAACCCCAGGAGGCGCAGGAGCCCCAAGAGATGATCGCCTTGCAGTCCGCCGCGGCCTCTTTCAATTGTTCCAAAAAGGGCCGCCCGGCGATGATGCAGGACATGCCGTCCTGGTTGAGCGGCGGGTTGCCCTCCACCGCCAGGATGTAGTTGCCCTTGTACTTCTCCCGGATCTCCGTGACGATCGCCTCCGCCTGATGCCCGGAGGCGGCCATGATGGTGTCGTCGTAGTCGAGCGAGATCATGGACAGCACCACGTCCTTGACCAGGGGGTGCGCGGAGCGGATGAAGGACTCCGAGCAACAGGTGCACTCCAGCCCGTGGAGCCAGAGCACCGGGATGCGCGGTTTGGTCTCCATGGCGTGTACCAACTGCGCCGTGTAAGCCGGCCCCAGCCCCAGGGCCGTGGCGGTGAGGCTGCAAAATTTGAGGAAGCTGCGGCGGGTGATCCCCTGGCGCCGCATGACCTCATAGAAGGTCTCGGTGGTCGGCATCGTCTACTCCCCTGGGGTGGGCGACCCAGCTTGGGGGTCGCGTCTTAGTATGGGAAAGCCCGCAGCAAGTGCCGGGCCAAGGTGGGTTTTCCGTCGGATCAGTGGCTTGCGCTCCGGCCTGTGATCTGCCAGGGGTTGCGCGGTAAAGGTCGTAACCAGTCGTTCGGGTTTGGCTGCAAACTATCTTTGCGTTCCTTCTTTGCGTTCCACGGTGCGCCTGGTGGATGCGGCGCGATCGGCGCCGGTGCCGGGCCGCGGCACTGTACCGCGCGCCGTCTCAAGCCTACGGCGAGCTTTGCGTTCCGCGGCGCGGGTGCTGGATGCGGGGCCATCGGCACCGTTGCCGGGTCGCGTCGCGTGCGTTATCGACCCGGTCGGCCTCGCGCAACCAGGCGCCCGGCCTGTGTTGCGTCAAAAAAGCAACATATGTCTCCGGTGTCTCTTTTTTTTCTCGACACTGTTGCAAGCGTCTCCTGGGTCGTCTATAGTTCAACCCGCAAAGCACGATTGCGTGAAACGTTATGCAGTCCTTGTTGCTGAATCCACAACAGCGGAGATCATGATGAACAAGAACCTTCTCACCCTGGCGGTCGCCGCCGCCCTGGCCGTGCCGGCAGTCGCCTCGGCCGAAGCCATCCTGTACGGCAAACTCAATGTCTCCCTCGACTACGTCGATGTCGAACAAAACGCCAACTTCCATCGTCCTGGTCAAGAGGGCCTGCGCCCGCAGTTCGACTTCGCCAGATTCAAGAACGGCAGCTCGGCTAACTACGACACCCTGGGCGCCCTGGGGACCTACCCTGCGCAGCGATTCCCCGCCGACGGCTATGTGGCAGGCTTGCAGGGCTTCAGCGGTAACGCGGACAATGTGCTGAATTACAACCAGTGGCGCGGGATGCCGATTTACGGCTCCGCGGCCAGTACCGCCTTTATGCCGAACACCTCGCAGGGGACGCAGGTCAGTCGCTTCCTGGCCCCGGCCGCGCAGGCCGCTTACTACAAGGCCGCGTCGATCTCCTTGAAGTCGGCCTACCCGCGCAATGCCCTGGATTGGGCGCAGGCTGCCGGCCAGACAGCGCTGACGAACGGCTTCAATTACGACCCGTTATCCGTCTATAATCAGGCCAATGCGGCCGGTGTGGCTGCCTACAATGCCCGCCTCAAGCAGGGCGCCACCGTTGCGCAGGCGAGCGTCGCGGCGGCCGACGCCTATGATAAGGTTGCCGGAGGCGCCTGGAACAGCTATCAGGCGAACCTGACCACGGCCCAAAACCTGGCAGTCGCGACCGTAGCGCCGCAAGCTGGCGCCTACAGCATGAACGCCTATTTCGCAGGCCAGCACACCAAGCTGACGAACGACCTGCAGATCGGCAACATCAACCAGACCTTCTACAACGCCCAGACGGCGCGTCTGAACCAGTTGCAGACCCTCGCCTACGCGGCGGCGGTCAACGGTGCCTATACGCGCGGCCGGTCCTTCAAGGGCTGGGGCCTGGACCTGGGCAACAACGTCAACGGTCCGGCCGACCGCCTGGGCGTGAAGGGTTCTGAGGACCTGGGCAACGGGCTCAAGGCCGTTTACCAGATCGAGATCGGGGTCGACATCACCAACGCCAACCGCGATACCAATCTGGCCAACGGTAACCGCGGCACCACGGTGACCAACTCCGGCTTCTCCTTCCGCAACACCTTCATCGGGTTGGCGGGTGACTGGGGTACCTTCCTGATGGGTCGTCACGACACCCCGCTGAAGATCTCCACGGCCAAGCTGGATCTGTTCGCCGACACCCTGGCCGACGCGAACGCCACCGTCGGCTTCCAGGACCTGCGTGTGGACAACGCCGTTGCCTATATCTCCCCGAGCTGGAGCGGCTTCCAGATCGCCGCGGCCATCGTCCCGCAGGGCGGCGCCACCACACTCGGCGCACTCGACCAGAATGCCGACTCGATCGCCGGAGCCTACTCCCTGGCCGCCATCTACAAGAACGGCCCCTTCTATGGGTCCGTGGCGTACGAGGCCCTGGACAAGAGCAACTTCGAGAGCCAAAACGCCGACTATATGGTCCTGTACAACGACCGGACGGCCAGGACCGACTCCAAGGTGCGCGTCGGCTTAGGGCTCTTGGACTGGAACGGCTTCACCCTGACGGGTATCTATGAGCAGCGCCAGAACATCCTGGGCGCCCCGACGAAGTCCAACGGCAACTTCTTCCAGGTGTCGGCTGGCTACGCCTTCGGCAACAACATGATCAAGGCCATGTGGGGCCGTGCCGATCTGGAGGACTGCGCCGATCCGAACGCGGTGGGCTTCCGCTATACCTGTCAGGCGAGCGCGCTCGGTCAGTACTTCGCCAGCGAAATCCTGGTCAACAACAAGCAGAAGAGCTCGTTTGCCATCGGGTACGACTACAACTTCAGCAAGCGTACCGCGGCCTTCCTGCTCTATACCAAGGTCTCGGACAAGATCGACAATGCCGACTGGAGCGGCTTCTCGATCGGCATGAACCACAGCTTCTGATAGGCTGAGAACGCGCCTTAGGGCGCACAGGGATGTCTGAAAACGGGGCCGGCTGGCCCCGTTTTTTTGTCCGGGTTTTATGAACCGCACCAGAAGCAGCGGGGTGCGCTCAGAACTGATGTGGTGACCGAGATCCCGGGTACGCTGTCCTGGTCGTTGTCGTTGTCGTTGTCGTTGTCGTGATTGGATTGTTCGATTACGACAACGACAACGACAACGACAACGACGCCCGGTCCGTGAGAAGGTCCGGTCGCTGTAGGGTACGCATCGCGTACCCGGCCCCAGAGGTTGCCGCGGCGCGGTGGGTACGCGATGCGTACCCTACGGGATGGGTGTCGACACATCAGTTCTGATCGCACCCGGTAAAGTGGAGTCCAAGGCCTCGCGTGGCTCAGGTATCCTCTGGTTCGCAGGGGCGGGACGCCCCTGCTCCTTTGGCCTTCGGCGCAAAGTCCAGTGACACCGAGTTGATGCAGTAGCGCAGCCCGGTGGGGCGGGGGCCGTCGGGGAAGACGTGGCCCAGGTGGGCGCCGCAGCGGTTGCAGTGGACCTCGGTGCGCTGCATCCCGTGGGTCTTGTCGGTGTCGGTGCCGACCGCCGCGGGGCTTGCCGGTTGCCAGAAACTGGGCCAGCCACTGCCGGAGTCGTATTTTTGCGCCGAGTCGAAGAGGTCTGCCCCGCAGGCGCCGCAGCGGTAGAGTCCGGGCTCTTTGGTGTCATAGTAGCGGCCGGTGAAGGCGGGCTCGGTGCCCCGCTCGCGGGCCACGCGGTACTGCTCGGGCGTGAGTTCTGCACGCCACTGCGCCTCGCTCTTTTCGATCTTGTCGCTGTTGTCGCTCATGGGGACCTCGTGGTTTAGATTGCTTACTCGACGCCCGGGGGTGCGGTCCGTAAGATCCGGACCAGATCCGGGCCCGACCGAACCGGGCCGCCGCGCGCCTTGGCCGACCAGCGGCGGCCGACCGCATCTGGAATTCACGTTTGCCGGAGGGGCAATGAACGCTACGCAATCGAGCCGGGACTCACGCTGGGTGTCACGTTGGGGCGCGCGCCTCTTTGTGGGCCTCCAGTATCTGCTGCCGCAGCACGGGCTGTCGCGCCTGATGTACCGGCTCGCGCGGGTCGAGGCGGCGCCGCTCAAGGGCTGGATGATCCGCGCCTATGTGCGCCTGGTGGGCGTCGACCTGGGCCTGGCGGCCGAGCCCGACTTGGCCGCCTATCCGCACCTCGCCGCCTTCTTTACCCGCGCCCTGCGCCAGGACGCCCGCCCGCTGGACCCGGACCCGGCGGCGGTGCTCTCGCCGGCGGACGGGACCATCAGCCAGATCGGGACCATCGTCGACGGGCGCATCATCCAGGCCAAGGGCCACGACTATTCGGTGAGCGACCTCCTGGGCGGCGGCGCCGAGGCCCGCCTGTTCGACGGGGGCCGCTTCGCGACCATCTATCTCTCCCCGCGCGACTATCACCGCGTCCACATGCCGCTCGCCGGGGATCTCACCGAGATGACCTATCTGGGGGGCCGCCTGTTCAGCGTCAACCACATGACGGCGCAGCGGGTGCCCGGGCTCTTCGCCCGCAACGAGCGGGTGCTGTGTCTCTTCGGCACCGCCGCGGGTCCCATGGCCCTGGTGCTGGTGGGGGCCATCTTCGTCGGCGGGATCGAGACGGTCTGGGAGGGCGAGGTCGCCCCCGCCCGGTCCGCGCCGCGCCGCCGGCGCTGGGACTACCGGGGCGAATCCCGGCGGGTGCACCTAGGGCGCGGGGAGGAAATGGGCCGCTTCAACCTGGGCTCGACCATCGTCCTGCTCTTTCCGCCGGGGGCTCTGGCCTGGGACCCGGCCCTGGCCCCGGGCCAGGCGGTGCGGCTGGGGCAGCGGCTCGGGACCCTGGGCTAGGCGGGCCGCGACCCCGCGTTCATTTGCGGCCAATCTTCTGCTTCGCCTCAGCCCGATCCGCGCCGCCCGATAGTCCCCCGCCGCCGCCGTTTCCTGGTATGGTGCCGCCGATGAACCCACAATTTTCGCACTTCATGCTCCCGGAGGCGCTCGTCCGCGGCCTGGAGAAGGCTGGCTTCGAGACGCCCACCCCGGTGCAGGCGCAGGTCATTCCGCTCGCCCAGGACGGGCTGGATCTGCTGGTCTCGGCCGCCACCGGCTCCGGCAAGACCGCCGCCTTCCTGCTGCCGATCATGCAGCGCCTGCTCAACGTGCGTGCGCCGCGCAGCGCCACCCGCGCCCTGATCCTGGTGCCCACGCGCGAACTGGCGCGGCAGATCTATATCCATTTCATGCGTCTGGCGAGCCTCACCCGGCTCACCGCGGCCGTCATCATCGGCGGGGAGCGGCACGACCGCCAGCTTGCCGCACTGCGGCGCAACCCAGAGATTCTGGTGGCGACCCCGGGTCGGCTGCTGGAGTCCATCCAGAGCGGTGCGGCGGACCTGCGAGACCTGGAGGTCCTGGTCCTGGACGAGGCGGACCGGATGCTCGATCTCGGCTTTGCCGAGGACGTGCTCGCAATCATCGGCCACACCAACCCGGCGCGTCAGTCGCTGCTCTTCTCCGCCACCCTGCACCATCGGGGCCTGGCCGCCATCACCGACCAGTTGCTGCGCGATCCCCGGGTGCTGGTCGTCAACCCGGTGCGCGAGGGCCACCCGGACATCGCCCACCAGGTGATCCTGAGCGACGACACCGAACACAAGCAGGTCCAACTGCTGTGGCTGCTCCAGAACGAGTCGGCGGAGAAGGTCCTGGTCTTCACCAATACGCGGGAGCGGGCCATCGCGCTCGGCCCCTTGCTGGTCGGCCAGGGTCAGCGCAGCGTGGTGCTCCATGGCGAACTCGACCAGCGCGAGCGCAACCGGGTCATGGGCCTGGTACACGGCGGCCAGGTGCGCATCCTGATCGCCACCGACGTGGCGGCGCGGGGGCTCGACATCCCCGGGGTCCAACTCGTGGTCAATTTCGAGTTGGCTCGCAGTGGGGACGACTATCTGCACCGCACCGGACGCACCGGGCGGGCGGGGGAGAAGGGCCTGGCGATTGCCTTGGTCGGTCCCAAGGAATGGAACCTGATGGAGAGCATCGAGCGCTATCTCGGGCTCGAATTCCAGGCGCGCGCCATCCCCGGGCTCAAGGCTGCCTTCAGCGGACCCGGCAAGCCCAAGGGCCCCCGCAAGTCCGCGTCCAAATCCAGGGCCGCCCCCGCCGCGGACAAGCCGCGGGTCAAGGAGCGCGAGCGCGACCGCAAGGCGATCGGCAAGCGGCGCCAACCCACGACGGCGGGGGAGGCTGGCCTCACGCCGCTGCGCAAGAAGCAATAGTCCGCGTGCCGTGCGGATGGCCTCGCGACGCCGATGGGTAAGCACAGCGAAACCCATCGCTTGCGAGCGGCTAAGTAACGAGTCAAGAACAAGCTCAACCCAATGGTTGTCGTTGTCGTAATCGGAGAAGCGATGCACTTTGGGGTGCGAGAGAATCCGTGCTGCTACGATAACTTCGACAACGACAACGACAACGACAACGATGGCGTCCCTCGTTTAACTTGTGTTTGACCAAAGGGCGGACGGGGCATTCGCCCCGTCCGGAACGTTTTCCCCGACCCGCGGACCCCCGCGAGGGATCGACCGCGTAATAGAGGTTCGGGACGGGTGAATACCCCGTCCCGCCCCCGCCCCCACCCCCTCCCCCCGCACCCAAGGCGCAAGTCTTGGACTCCAGATACCCATGAGGCATGTGCAATGGCAGTCAACGAACGGCAGCGGCAGAAACAACTCCAGGACAAGAAGAAGAAGCGCAAACTGGTCGCCAAGGGCACCGCGACCAGTCTG
>Ga0247840_10003610_pt1 | contig 25860 bp, 28 predicted proteins | sample LaCruzMarch2015__FD_192404 | JGI IMG/M metagenome (GOLD analysis project Ga0247840, IMG submission 192404) | Freshwater microbial communities from meromictic Lake La Cruz, Castile-La Mancha, Spain - LaCruzMarch2015_17m | ecosystem: Environmental > Aquatic > Freshwater > Lake | place: Spain...
TCAGCCGGGTCATCGACACCTGGAGTGAAACCCCATGGAACTGTTTCTGAAGGTCGCGATGGCGGCCGTCCTGGTGCTGCTGCTGGTGCGTCTGTGGCCGGCCTACAAGCAGTGGCAGGAACGCGGCATCAAGGCCGGGGCGGGCGATTGGGCGGCCGCGCTGTTGCCGCTGGGTGCCGTGGTGCTGTTGGTTGTCCTGCTCATCCTGGCGGTGCGGGCGCTATAATGAGAGTCGATAGCGGCCGAGCGATCCGAGGGGCATCATGGGCGGAAAGACCGGGTCGGTCGCACTCTTCTTGCGCAACCTTCCTCCCAACACCAGCCGCAAAGACCTGCGGGCCTTCGTGCAGAGCGCACTGCGTGAGGCCGGCGTACGCACCCTGCCGCTGGTGAGCGTCTGCGCCAGCGCAAGCATCATGCGCATTACCGACCTGGCGGCCGGCACCATCGAATACCATGGTCTGATCGAGGTCCAGCCCGCGCCCCTTGCCATGCTGGCGATCCGGGTCCTGAACGGCAGGGCACTGCACGGCTGCCCGATCGAGGTCCGCCGCTACCGCCAGCGCTCCCCCTGGGGGGAGCATCGTCAGCGCCGCCAAGAGGCCAGCGAGTCCGCTAACGTCGTCGCGCGCCCCCTGGTGGAGCGACGCCGCGAACACCTCAAGATCGACTTGGTCAAGTCGACCCCGACGGTCCCCGCACTCATCGAGACCGGCCCCGATCTGAGGGTATTCACCTGAGTCGACCCGGGGGTGCGATCGGAACTGATGTGGTGACCGAGATCCCCGGTACGTTGTCGTTGTCGTTGCAGTTCTGGTCGCACCCCCAGCCCTGCCCTCACCAGCCCCGTTCGCCGACCACCTGCACCACCGCCCGACAGAGCGCGGCGAGGTCCGCGGGGTCGATCACATAGGGCGGCATGAGATAGATCAGGCGCCCAAAGGGCCTGACCCAGACCCCCAGTTCCACGAAGCGCGCCTGGATCGCCCGCATGGGCACCGGCGCCTGCAGCTCCACCACCCCGATGGCGCCCAGCACCCGCACGTCCGCCACCCCGGGCACCCCGCGACAGGGCGCCAGCCCGTCCGTCAGTGCCGCCGCGATCCGTGCGACGGCACCCCGCCAATCACCCGCGCACAGCAGTTCGATGCTCGCATTCGCCGCCGCGCAGGCCAGCGGATTGGCCATGAAGGTCGGGCCGTGCATGAAGGCCCCCGGATCACCGGCGGCGATGCCGTCGGCCACCCGCTCGCTCGCAATGGCCGCGGCCAGCGTCAGATAGCCGCCGGTCAGGGCCTTGCCGACCGTCATGAGGTCGGGACTGATACCGGCCTGGTCACAGGCAAACAGGGTCCCGGTACGGCCGAAGCCGGTGGCGATCTCGTCGGCGATCAAGAGCACCCCATGGCGGTCGCACAGGGCGCGGACCTCGCGCAGGTAGTCCGCGCTGTAGAAGCGCATCCCCCCGGCGCCCTGGACGATGGGCTCCAGGATCACGGCGGCCAGTTCGTCGCGGTGGCGCGCGATCAGGTCGGCAAAGGCGGCGATGTGACGGGGCTCCCAGGGCTCACCGAAGCGGCTGGCCGGGACCGGGGCAAAGACCTGCCGCGGCAGCACCGCACCCCACAAACGGTGCATCCCGGAGCCCGGGTCGCACACCGACATCGCATGAAAGGTATCCCCGTGGTAACCGCCGCGCACGGTCATGAGCCGATGGCGCCCGCCCCGCCCCTGGGCCTGCCAGAACTGGAGCGCCATCTTGATCGCCACCTCGACCGCGACCGACCCCGAGTCGCACAGAAAGACGTGCTGGAGCGGTTCCGGGGTCAGGTCGACCAGGTGCCTGACCAGGCGCGCGGCCGGCTCATGGGTCAGGCCCCCGAACATCACATGCGCCATGGACCCGAGCTGCTCGCGCACCGCCTGGTTCAGCACCGGATGGTTATAGCCATGGATGGCGCACCACCAGGAGGACATGCCGTCGATCAACTCCCGGCCGTCCATCAGACGCAGCCGACAACCCTGGGCCGAGCGTACCGGGTAGACGGGGTCCGGGTTGCGGGTCGAGGCGTAGGGGTGCCAGGCATGCGCCTGGTCGATGGCGAGGACCTGATCGATGTCCATGGGGGGATTAAGGGATCGCTTGGTAATAGGTCGAACACGTCCGTCAGGGACTGCCGCTAGCGCGGTTGTCGTTGTCGACTCGTTACTCAACCGTCGGCAGCCAGTCCTCATCGAGGATCTCTTCAAGACGATAGGGGCACGCGACCGGAAAGAGGTGCCGCTCCAAATCCGTTTCAATCACCGCATCATGCACTGCCTTGCGATAGACCTTGGTCACACCGTCATCATCCAGGAGCGTGCGCAAACTCGGAGACTGCTCCAGCAACCGTTCGATCGCGGTACGCTGATGGCTGATCGTCAATAACCAGCTCTTGCCGCGACGCTCCGGTTGAAATTGATACTTGAGCAGGTGCAGGATCAACACTTGCAGACGATTCAACAGCTCCCGACGCTCACTCGCACTCATGCCCTCCAACTCCTCGGCGATATGCTCGACATCCAGCTCAGTCAGCTTGCCGGCCCGCAGCAGCCGGGCATTCTGCAAGGCCCAAGCATGGAAATCGGCTTCATAAACCACTGGCGAACTCATCACTGTCTCCAATAACGCGGCTTCCGGAAACCTTGTACCAAAGGACGGCGAGTCTTGCGGGTGGATAAGGCGCGCGCGGACCTTGCAGACCGGGCACAGCGCTTGATCGCGCCGCATCCACCAAGCGTCTCCGCGTCCATTAACCGACGGGACGCGGAGCGCCCGCACGGCGTTCCCACGCAGGAGCGTGGGAACGAGAGGGTCGGCTCACGACGCGGCCTGCACCGCGCTCTTCACCGGGCGCCGCGTGCCGATCCACTCGACCTGGGCCTGGGACCCGGCCGCGGGCTGGTCGCCCGGCTGGGCCTCGATCTGGGCCTGGATGGCGGTGATGGCGACGGTGTTGACGATGTCGGTCACGGTACAGCCGCGGCTCAGGTCGTTCACCGGCTTCTTCAAGCCCTGGAGGATGGGACCGATGGCCACGGCCCCGGAACTGCGCTGGACCGCCTTATAGATGTTGTTGCCGGTATTCAGATCCGGAAAGATGAAGACCGTCGCGTGTCCCGCCACCGTGCTGTCCGGCATCTTGGCGGCGGCCACGCTCGCATCGACGGCCGCATCGTACTGCATCGGACCATCGATGCGCAGGTCCGGTCGGCGCGCGCGCACGATGCGCACCGCCTCGCGCACCCGGTCCACGTCCTCGCCCTTACCGGAGCTGCCGGTCGAGTAGGAGAGCATGGCAATCAGGGGCACGACCCCGAAGGCCGCGGCGGTAGCGGCCGAGGAGATGGCGATGTCCGCGAGCTGCTCCGCGTCCGGGTTCGGATTGATCGCACAGTCCCCGTAGACCAGCACCCGGTCCGGCATACACATGAAGAAGACGCTGGAGACCTGCTTGGTGCCGGGCGTGGTGCGGATCGTCTCGAAGGCCGGCCGGATGGTGTGCTGGGTGGTGTGGTTCGCACCCGAGACCATGCCGTCGGCGTCCCCACAGTAGACCATCAGGGTGCCGAAATAACTCACGTCGATCAGCACGTCGTGGGCCATCTGCTCGGAGATGCCCTTGTGCTTGCGCAGTTCATAATAGACCCGCGCGTAGCGCTCCCGGTCAGGGGAGGTCGCCGGATCGATGATCCGGACCCCGTCGAGCTTGATGCCGAGTTCTGCGCAGCGCCGCGCAAGCCGCTCCGGGTTGCCCAGCAGGGTCAAATCCGCCACCCGCCGCAACTGCAGGATCTCGGCCGCGCGCAGGACGCGCTCGTCGCCCCCCTCCGGCAGTACGATGCGCCGGGGGATGGACTTGGCGCGGCGGATCAGTTGGTACTCGAACATCAGCGGCGTGATGCGCTCCGAATGCCGGACACTGATGCGCCCACGCAACTCGTCCACGTCCACGTTGGACTCGAAGACCCCCAGGGCGGAGGCGATCTTGCGCCCGTCGCCGGGCAGGATGGTCGGCTCGATGCGATTGACGTTGAGGCTGGCCTGGAAGGTATCCGTCTTCACGCTCAAGAGCGACAACTTGGTACGCTCCAGCCCCCCGAGCAGCCGCAGGACGCTGGGGGCCGGGTGCTGGCCCCCGGTCAGCAGGAGCCCGGCCACGCGCGGGTAGGACGAGGAGGCCTCCGCCGCCAGGCTCGCGAGGATGATATCGGAGCGGTCCCCCGCCGTAATGATCAGGCAACCGTCATCGATATGGGCCAGGAACTCCGGGACCTCCATGTCCGCCACCTTGTAGCTGGTGACCACCCGATTCAGGGCATCGCCCGCCCCGTGCAGGCACTGGGCCCCCAGGGCCTGGCCGATCTCCCCCACCGTCGACATCCGCAGCGTCGGCTGCTCCGGCAGCACATAGACGCTCTCCTGGGCCGGCATCAGGGCGCGGGCGCGCTCGCGCACCTGGTCCAGGTGCTCGGGGGCGACGCCGTTGACGATGCTGGCCAGCACGTCCCCGCCCCGACTGCACATGGACTCGTGGGCCAACTGCAGGGCCTGCACGGCCTCGTTGGGGCGGCGCCCGAAGCCCCTGACCACCACCACCAGGGCACAACCCAGGTTGTTGGCCAGGTCGGCGTTGAAGTCGAACTCCAGGGACGGCACCAGACCGCGGAAGTCGGTCCCGGAGACCACCACCAGGTCGCACTCATCCTCGAGGCGCTTGTACTTGTCCAGGATCAGCTTGAGGAACTCGTCATACTGCCCGCCCCCGATCAGCTTGCGCGCGACCGCGGCGGTGCAGCCATAGAGCATCTCCGGGGGAAACGGCAGGTCGTAGCGATCACGGATCAGGGAGGTCAGGTTGTCGTCCAGCGGCCCCGTGGCCACCATGGGGCGAAAAAACCCCACCCGGCGGTTGACCGCATAGAGCATCTCCATGAAGCCCAGGATGACCGCCGCCTTACCGCTGCCGGCACTGGCCCCGGCGATATAGACACTTTGCATGACTGCTCCTCCGCGAAGATTGGGTCGCAGCCCGGGGCCGGACGGCCCCTATGCTGCATTGCAGCAATTGTCGCACGTCAGCACAAAAACGTGGGCAAGAATCTTCCCGGGGACATCGCGATGGCAGAGCGGCCCGTGCACGATCACTGCGTCGCCCCACAGACGGCCGCCTCCACGAGGCCGCAGAGCAGGTGCCCCAGCACCAGATGCGCCTCTTGGATTTTTGGGGTAGCGCCCGCGGGCACGGCCAGACAGTAGTCGCAGCACGCGCCCATCGGACCATCGCGATTGCCGGTCAAACCGATGCAAATCAGCCCTCGGCGGCGCGCCTCGTCCAGCGCAACGAGGATGTTGGGCGAACTGCCGGACGTCGAGTAAGCAATGAAAACATCACCCCGGCGACCGTGCGCCTGGACCTGCCGGGCAAAGATCTGGTCGAAACCATGGTCGTTGGCGATCGACGTCAGGACGGACGTATCCGTCGTCAGGGCGATGGCGGCCAGACTCGGACGCTCCATTGCGAAGCGACCCACCAATTCCGCCGCAATGTGCTGCGCGTCGGCCGCACTCCCGCCATTTCCTGCCAACAGGATCTTGCCCCCGGCCTGCAGACAGGCAACACAGGCCAGCGCCGCGCCCTCGATCGTGGCGATGAACGCCGAATCTGCGAGCATCGCGGCCAAGACCCGCCCGGTCTCGCGGATCTCGTCACCAATCTGGTCACGCATGGTCTTGTCCACGATCACCCTGCCCGCGAATACGGCGGCAGTTGCCGTTGCGTTGAATCGTTCATCCATAGCCTGCGATTTCTGTAAATAACTCAGTCGCGTAGGTCGGCATCGGCGGGCCGTGCCCGCAGCCAGGCGGGGCCCCCGGATGGTTTCGGTGAGGACCGGCACGGATTCCAGCGTAGACGAGTCTCGGCCTGGGCGCAATCCGGGATGGCCGCGGGGCCCGGGCGCTCAGGCCGGCGGGGCCGCGCCGCGTTCACGCGCCAGCAGCCGCTCGGTGAGATAGAGGGCGGCGAGCGAGCGCGCCTCGTCGAAGTCGTCGCGCGCCAGCAGCGCGTCCAGTGCATCCAGGCGCCAGGGGACGACCTCGATGGGCTCGGGTTCGTCGCCGGGCAGGCGACTGGGGTAGAGTGTGCGGGCGAGGACGATCAGGCTGCGGTGTCCGAGGTAGCCTGGTACCACTGAGACGCGGCCCAGGACCTGCAAGTCGCGGGCGGCGTAGCCGACCTCCTCTTGCAGTTCCCGGTTGGCGGCGGCCACCGGGTCCTCCCCCGGTTCCACGATGCCCTTGGGCAGCCCCAGTTCATAGCGCTCGCTCCCGGCCCCATATTCGCGGATCAGGAGCAGGGTGTGGGCGTCCAGCAGGGGCACGATCAGCACCGAGTCGGCCCCGCCGGGGATACGCTCGAAGGTGCGCCGGGCGCCGTTGGCGAACTCCAGGTCGACCTCCTCGACGCGGATCAGTCGGCTGCGGGCGACCAGGCGCCGGGCGAGGATCTTGGGGCTGGTGGACACGCGCAAGGCCCCCTCAACAGCGGGCGGGCGCGGCGGCGCGCCCCGGGCGGGTGGCCCGGCAGGCGCACAGAGTTTCAATCACGGGGACCGCGACCATGACCACGATCGACTGGGAACGTATCGACGACTGTTTTCTCGACATGGACGGGACCCTGCTCGACCTGCATTTCGACAATCACTTTTGGCTTGAACACGTCCCGCGCCGCTACGCGGACGCCCAAGGACTCACGTTGGAGGCGGCCAAGACGCAACTGCGTACCCGCTACCAGGCGATCGAGGGGACGCTCGAATGGTACTGCGTCGACCACTGGAGCCGGGAACTCGGGTTGGACATCACCCGCCTCAAGGCCGAGGTGGACCACCTGATCGCCGTCCACCCGCATGTGGTGGACTTTCTCACCGCCCTGGCCGAGCGCGGCAAGCGCCGGGTGCTGGTGACCAACGCCCACCAGAAGACCCTGGCACTGAAGCTCGACCGCACGCGCCTCGCCGGCCACTTCGAGCGCATCATCTCCGCCCACGACCTGGGGTTGCCGAAGGAGGACCCGGCCTTCTGGCCGCGTCTGCGCGCGGTGCGACCTTTCGACCCGGCCCGCACCCTGTTCATCGACGACAACCCGCGCGTCCTGCGCGCCGCCCGTAGCTTCGGCATGGGCTCGCTGCTCGCGGTCCTGAAACCCGACTCGCGGGCGCCGCGGCGGGTGCAGGACGAGTTTCCGGCGATCGGCGACTTTGCGGAACTGCTCCCGGGGCTGCGCGCCTGAGCCGGGATGGTCCGCACAGCGGACCCTACCATCGTAGAACGCAGATCCCGGTACCATTACAAGCGTAACCTTGAACTTCACAAGGACTCGTCGGGCTCGCCGCCCGGCCCATCCGGCGATTGGACGGCTGGTTGCCCATCACCTGCTCTGGCGCCCGGCTTGCGCCGCCGACGCCGCCGCTTCTTGGCCGGGTCGGCGGCCGTATCCGTCGGCACCGCGGCGGACTCGGACGCACCCGGAACGCCGGCCGGTGCATCCGGCGGAGCGACCGGGGAATGACCCGCCGCGGCTGAGGTCAGGGCGGCCTGCTCGGGCGCACGGCGCGCCCGGCGCGGCGCGCGGGCGGGGGGCGTCGCCGCCGCAGCGGCGACTGCGTCCGGCGTCACCGCGACAGGCGCTGCGGCCGCTTCCCGCGCCGCGGCCGGCGGCCCCTCCGCGGGCACTGGGCGCGGGCGCTCCCCACTGCCGGGTCCATCCCGCCGACCGCGACCGGGTGGACCGCCGCGGCCGTCGCGCGCCGGACCACGCGGCCCGTCACGGCCCGGCGCCCCGCCGCCGGGGCGGGGACCGCGGCCGTCGCGGTCGGAGCGATATTCCCGATCCTCCCGGTCCGGACGCAACCGGCTGCGATAGTCGATCTCGGGCAACAGGGACGACTCCACCGGCGCCACCGGCACCTTGGCGCCGATGAAGCGCTCGATGTCCGGCAGGCAGAAGGCGTAGGTCTCGCACACGAAGCTGATGGCGTCGCCGGCCGCCCCGGCGCGGGCGGTGCGCCCGATGCGGTGGACATAGTCCTCGGCGTCCTCCGGCAGGTCATAGTTGACCACATGGGTCACGTCCGGGATGTGCAGGCCGCGTGCCGCGACATCGGTGCCCACCAGCACCGGCAGGTCGCCGTCGGTGAAGCTTTTCAGCAGCTTCAACCGCTTCTTCTGGGGCACGTCGCCGGACAGCACGGCGGTGGCGATGCCGTTGCCCTGGAGGTAGCCCCAGACCCGGTCGGCCTCCCGCTTGGTGTTGACGAAGACCATCACCCGCGGGTCCTCCCAGGTCCGCACCAACCCGATCAGCAGCGGGATCTTCTCCGAATTGGCGGTCATATAGCAGCGCTGGCGCACCCGGTCGGCCGTGATCTTCTCCGACTCGATCTTCACGAGCTGAGGATTGTTCATGTGCTCGTAGGCGAGTTCCAGGACCCGGTAGGACAGGGTCGCGGAGAACAGCATCCCCAGGCGCTCCTCCGGGGGCGGCATGTGCCGCAGCAGGAAGCGGATGTCCTTGATGAAGCCCAGGTCGAACATGCGGTCGGCCTCGTCCAAGACCACCACCTCGACCCGGCCGAGACTGAAGACGTGCTGCTTGAAGTAGTCGATCAGGCGCCCGGGGGTGCCGATCAGGATATCGACCCCGGCGGCCAGGTGGTCGCGCTGCTCCTGGTAGCCGGTGCCGCCGAACACCAGCCCCACGCGAAATCCGGTGTGACGGGCGAGTAACAGGGTATCCTTGTGGATCTGCACCGCCAGTTCCCGGGTCGGCGCCACGATCAGGGCGCGCGGCTGGGACTGCTGGCTGGACGGCGGCGGCTGCGACGCGAGCAGGCGCTCCAGGATCACCAGGAGGAAGGCGGCGGTCTTGCCGGTGCCGGTCTGGGCCTGGCCCGCGACGTCCTGGCCCGTCAGGGCGATGGGCAGGGTGGCGGCCTGGATCGGGGTGCAGTGGGTGAAGCCGGCATCGGCCAGCCCCTCAAGGACGCTGAGATCCAGGTCGAAGTGGTCGAACCGGGTAGCGGTCAGGTGTTTCTCTGTCATTGAAATCCTTTATTTTTCGCTAAGTGCGGACCTCACCCAAGGCAAGGCTTGCAAATTCTTTGCGCTTTGGATCAAATAGCATCTTAACCCTTGGGCCCAAATCCGCGCCAATTTGCCCGCCGCCCCCTGCCCCTGCCGCTGCGCGCGCCGGGGTTTGCCCGAGTCAGACCGAACCGTCCGGCCGGTCCCGCCCAAACCCACAGCCGGCCCACGCAGGCCGCGGGTACTTGAGGCGCGGTCCCCCGACAACCACGCAAAACCAAACGGAGCCGACTTCAGTGAGCGATTGCATCGTCCATGTGACCGATGTCTCTTTCGAGGATGAGGTACTGAGATCCTCCAAACCCGTCCTGGTAGACTACTGGGCCGATTGGTGCGGGCCCTGCAAGATGATTGCCCCGATCCTGGACGAGATCGCCGATGAGTACGCCGGCCGCCTCAAGGTGGTCAAGCTCAACATCGACGAAAACGCCAAGACCCCCCCCCTCTACGGCATCCGCGGCATCCCGACACTGATGCTGTTCCGTGAGGGCGAGGTGGAGGCGACCAAGATCGGCGCGGTCTCCAAGTCGCAGTTGACGGCCTTCATCAACAGCAATCTCTGACCCCTGCCATTGGACCCCGGGGCGCGCGGCCACGGTCGCCGACCCGGGTCCGGCAGGTTACGTCTGCGTGCCTGCGTGTCCCCCCTGAGAAGATTTGGGGGATACGGTCAACGACCTGCCACCAGGCCCCCACGCGGCGTTCGTCCGGACGCCCCTGCGCGGTGTATAGCCCCCCGAGCCGTCCCCCCGTGACGCCGATCCCTCGCGGGATGCCCGACACCTCCCCTGACCTCTGCCTCAGAAGACCCGAATGAACCTAACCGAACTGAAAAAAACGCCGGTGCCCGAGCTGGTCGAACTGGCGCAGTCGATGGAAATCGAAGGTGTCGGCCGCTCCCGCAAACAGGACCTGATCTTCGCCATCTTAAAGGCCCAGGCCAAACGCGGCGAGGACATCTCCGGCGACGGTGTGCTGGAGATCCTAACCGACGGCTTCGGCTTCCTGCGCTCCGCGGACGCCTCCTATCTGGCCGGCCCCGACGATATCTATGTCTCCCCGAGTCAGATCCGGCGCTTTGCACTGCGCACCGGCGACACCATTTCGGGCAAGATCCGCCCCCCCAAGGACGGCGAGCGCTACTTTGCGCTGCTCAAGGTCAACGACATCAACTTCGACCGGCCCGAGAACGCCAAATCGAAGATCCTGTTCGAGAACTTCACCCCGCTCTTTCCCCAGAAGCGCCTCGGCCTGGAGATCGGCAACGGCAGCACCGAGGACATCACGGCGCGCACCATCGATCTCGTGGCACCCATCGGCAAGGGTCAACGCGGCCTCATCGTATCCCCCCCCAAGGCCGGTAAGACCATGATGTTGCAGAACATCGCCCAGTCCATCGGGCACAACCACCCGGACTGCTACCTGATCGTGCTGCTGATCGACGAACGCCCGGAAGAGGTCACGGAGATGTCGCGCTCGGTGCGCGGCGAGGTCATCTCATCGACCTTCGACGAACCCGCCACCCGCCATGTGCAGGTCGCCGAGATGGTGATCGAGAAGGCCAAGCGCTTAGTCGAGCACAAACGCGACGTGGTGATCCTGCTCGACTCCATCACCCGGCTCGCACGCGCCTACAACACCGTGATCCCCTCCTCCGGCAAGGTGCTCACCGGCGGCGTGGACGCCAACGCCCTGCAGCGGCCCAAGCGCTTCTTCGGCGCCGCCCGCAACGTGGAGGAAGGCGGCAGCCTCACCATCCTCGCCACCGCGCTGGTGGACACCGGCTCACGCATGGACGACGTCATCTACGAGGAGTTCAAAGGCACCGGCAACATGGAAATCCACATGGACCGGCGGATCGCCGAACGGCGCATCTTCCCGTCCATCAACATCAACCGCTCCGGCACCCGCCGCGAAGAGCTCTTGATGCCCGCCGCCGAGCTGCAAAAGATGTGGATCCTGCGCAAGATCCTGCACCCGATGGACGAACTGGCCGCCATGGAATTCCTCCACGACAAGCTCAAGGCGACCAAGACCAACGGGGAGTTCTTCGACTCGATGAAGGGCTGATCACGGGGGCCGGCGACAGGGGATTGTCCGCAAATGAACGCAAATGAACGCAAATAAGAAAACGCCAGGCGGGGGCCGGTGCGCGGAGCCCCCGGAACTGGTCGCGTTCAGGGCGCTACGAGCGCGGCTACCCGATCGATCACCGCGTGGGCGTGACCTGCCGCCGTCTGTGCCTCCGCCCGGTTGAACGCCTCCCCGGGGGTCAGACCCGCCAGGGCGTCCGGATACCGGGTGGGGATATAGAGTTTATCGAGTGCCAGGGCCGAGTCCTCCCGTACCCGTTCAGCGCTCATAAAGCACCAACCCCTCCGCCAAAATGCGCCGGATGAACGGCCGGTGCGACATGGCCTCAAGCTCCCCCGGGGTCAGCACCACCGGCTCCACCGGCCAGGGGCTGTCCTGCAGCAGCCGCAGCACCCGCCCGATGCGCTCCAGCGGTCCATCGCGCGTCTCGCACACCAGGAGCAGATCGAGATCCGAGCGCCGGGTCGCGGTCCCGCGGGCGCGCGAACCGAAGAGCAGCACCAGGCTCGGATCGAAGGCCGAGCGCAGCCTGACCACCGCGGTGTCGAGCCACTGCGCCGCGGACGCCGCCTGCTGTGCTGACTGGTTGGTCATAACCATGTGCCATCGGGATTGGACCTCCAGTCTAGCAGACCGGGGACCGGGGCAGGCTGCGCAAGCCGACGGCGCTCGGTCCGCACAGCGGACCCTACGGGTGGCACCGCCCGTAGGGTCCGCTGTGCGGACCAAGAACCTCCCGGCAAGCGATGCAGCCTGCCCGATGGCCCCGTCCCCACCCGCTCGAGGTATGCTCTACGAATCGACCCGCCCGGGAGCCCGCGCCATGCACGCACGCACCAAATCCCGCCCCAGCCTCTACGAGCAACTGGAGGCCCTGCCCGCAGGGCTGACGGGCGAAATCCTCGACGGCCAACTCTACACCCAACCACGCCCGGCCTGGCCCCATGTCGTGACGGCGTCCGGGCTCGGCTACGAACTGATCGGACCCTTCCAGCGGGGCCGCGGCGGCCCTGGCGGCTGGTGGATCGTCGATGAACCGGAATTACATTTCATTCCCGATGCCGAGGTCGACGTTCCGGACCTGGCGGGCTGGCGGCGCGAGCGCATGATCGAACATCCCCCCGTGCATCGCATCGAGGTCGTGCCCGATTGGGTCTGTGAAGTCCTCTCCCCGTCGACCGAGAGCAAGGACCGCAAGGTCAAGATGCCGATCTACACGAAGTTCCGCGTTCCCTTCGCCTGGTTGCTCGATCCCCTGGCGCACACCCTGGAAGCCTACGCCCTCGAAGCCGGCGCCTGGCGCGAGATCGGCCGCTTTGCCGGCGCGGCCCAGGTGTCGGTCGCGCCCTTCGATGCGGTGACGATCAACCTGGCTGATCTCTGGGCACCGAGCGCGTAGCGCGGGATCCGTCGCGCTCGGCCGCTCGGCGCGGTGCCCTGAGGCCGCATCAACCGGCGTCCCGCGACTAAGGAGAAACGATATGCGAGTAGCGGCCGGAATCCCACTGATCTTGGTAAGAAAACCCGAAGGCCCACGGCCGAACCCACGTCTCTCTGCCCGCCTATGACCCGAATACTGGATTGGTCTTGGTATATAAGGGGACTCGATACCACTGGACTGCCGGTGCAGGCTATCTGATCTTGTACAGATACGGGGATGGCAAACTTCAACAACTGGGGCAAGTCATGCTCTGGGTATCATAGCCCGACAAGGGAAACCGGTCGGGAAATCGGGGACCGACCGCAATTTCTTTTATTCGCATGGGAAACCGTGGTCTGCCCCTGATTACTCCTGCTATGCGTTATTCGTGCTTACATCTGGTATTCGAGATATCGCTATCGGCGATCATGGTTACCCTCGACCATGCTTACGCAAGTACTCAGCGATGTCAGGAATCAATTGTGGCCTCTGTTTCAGACGCCGTTGAGATCAGGAAAGAACAGGCAATCGAAGCCGAATGCAAGCTTTGGCCATATATGAACGATATCGTTATTTCAGCAATTGCCTACCAAGTCAGCGACGATGCAAGATGCTCGAATTGCCGTACAATAAAACTCGCGATAGCACTCTACGATTCATCATCAAGAGTGATTGCACACTATATGATGGATACTTCAGATGAAGGTGGAATCAGAAGACGAAAGGATACCGTGATCTATTGTTGACCACCAAGACACGTCCCTCCGGTCGAAGGCTTACCTATAAAATATTCTATGATGGGGAGCGATATTCTACGGCTTCATTCAACCCAAGCTTGAGGTGAGTTGACACAGAGATGAACCGGACCCGACCCGAATGGCACTGACTTAAGCGCGCCTAGCCCGGCACGACCACCCACGCCGGTAGGGTCAGGCGATCCCGAACAACCGCAAGTAGTTCTCGCCGGTGATGCGCGCCAGGTCTTCCACGGCCATCCCGCGCTGCGCGGCGATGCAGGCGGCGACCAGGGGAACGAACCGGGGCTCGTTGGGCTTGCCGCGATGGGGAACTGGGGCGAGATAGGGTGAGTCGGTCTCGATCAGGAGCCGGTCCAGCGGCACCTGGCGGGCGACCGAGCGCAGGGCCGTCGCGGTCTTGAAGGTGACGATGCCGGAGAAGGAGACATAGAAGCCCAGGTCCAGGCCCTTGCGGGCCGTCTCCCAGTCCTCGGTGAAGCAGTGCAGGACGCCGCCCACGGCCCCCGCACCCTCCTCGCGCAGGATGCGGATGCTGTCCTCGCGGGCATCACGGGTGTGGATGATCAGGGGCTTGGCGCAGGCGCGGGCGGCGGCGATATGGGTGCGGAAACGCGCGCGTTGCCACTCCAAATCGCCGTCGCTGCGATAGTAATCGAGCCCGGTCTCGCCGATGGCGACGGTACGCGGGTCAGCGGCCAGGGCTACCAAGTCCGCGACGCCCGGCTCAGCACTCACCGCCTCGTTGGGGTGGACACCAACGGACAGGGCCACCTGCGGATAGGGGTCCACGAGGGCGCGCATGCGGGGGTAGGCAACGAGGTCGATACAGGCGCACAGGATACGGGTCACACCCGCCTCCCGGGTCACCGCCATCAACCGGGCAAAGTCGCCCTGGTAGGGGGTCAGGTCCACCCGGTCGAGGTGGCAGTGTGAATCGATGAACATTTTCTCGGGGATAGGGGATAGGGGGGCGGGTTCAGCTTAAATATCGATCGCGGGGGGCAACTTCAAGGCGAACACCCGCAGCGCGTCGCAACCTTCCCCCTATCCCCTATCCCCTTCTTCTCTCCCCTATCCCCTTCTTACATCGTATGCGTCGGTCGCTCGGAGTTGAGGAAGCCGACCAGGTACTCCTCGATCTTGCGCCGGGCCACGCCCCGGTCCTGCTCGCTGAACTGGACCCCGACCCCGACCGCCCGGTTGCCCTCAGCGCCGGGCGGGGTAACCCAGATCACCTTGCCGGCCACCGGGATACGGTCGGGCTCGTCCATCAACTGGAGCAGCAGAAAGATCTCATCGCCCAATTGGTAGCGTTTGGTGGTGGGGATGAAGAGCCCGCCGTTGCGGATGAAGGGCATGAAGGAGGCGTAAAGGGCAGCCTTGTCCTTGATTGCGAAGCTCAGTATGCGCTGCTGGCCGCCGATGGCGCCGCCGGGGACGCCCGCCGCGATCCCGCTCGGAGTAAGGGGGGTACTCATCACTTAAGCTCCTTAAGGTTTGATCAACGCTGACCGACGCGCCCCCATTCGATCAGGAGCGACTCCAACTGCATCAGCGCATTGATGGTGCTCTCCAGCAGTCCCCTGGCCGCGAAGACCCGCCGCAGCAGCCGCTGGACCGCACCGGGGTCGACGTAGGCGGCGAATGCGGCAAGCGTCGGCGCCAACCCCGGGTCCGCGAGACGCGGCGGCGCGGGTGAGGCCATCAGTCGCAGCAGGTCACAGAGACAATCCGCCAGGCAGTCCAATGATAGCCGCGCGCCCACCGCGTTCCAAGCCACGGCGGCTGCCACCGGGTCCAGTTCACCCCGGCCGATGCCGATGAAGCTGCGCACCAGGGTATCGCGGTTGTCGAGGGTCGCCTGATCGAACTCCTCCAGGGCTCGCAGGGGGGCCCCATAGGCCAGGCGCAGACGGGGCGCCGCAGCCTCACCGAGCAAGGGGGTCAGCCAGGCAAGGGCCTGGTCGGACGGCGGTGCCGCCAGCTTGAGCAGTTGGCAGCGGCTACGGATCGTCGCCGGGAGCCGGCCGGGCTGTTCGGCGATCAGCATCAGCAGGGTGTTACCCGCGGGCTCCTCCAGGGTCTTCAAGAGCGCATTGGCGGCGGCGGCGTTCATCCGGTCCGCCGGGTCGATCAGGATCACCTTGCGCGCCCCGCGCACCGGGGTGAGGACCGCGCGTTCGGTCAGTTCACGGATGGCATCGATGGGTATCTCCCCGGACTTAGACTCGGGATCGGGCGCCACGCGCGCCAGATCGGGGTGACTCCCGGCAGCGCTCAGGTGGCAGTCCGCGCAGACGCCGCAGGCCAGACCGTCTGCACGCGGGGTCGGACACAGGAGCACGCGGGCGAACAGGGTGGCCAGGCGCCGCTTGCCAAGGCCCCGGGCACCGACCACCAACAGCGCATGGGGCAGCCGGTTCGCCGCCTGCGCCTGCCGCAGCCGCGCCCAGGCCGGTTCCAGCCAGGGCAGCAGTTCGCCGTCGGCGGGGACTCTGGTCAAGGAGTTAGTCATCGCATCAAGAGGATTTGTCCGCAAATGAACGCAAATGAACGCAAATCAAGAAATAACATGGAGATGCGGCGGGGGTCACCCGGCAGGTGAACGACGGTTCCGTCGCGACTGGAAGGACACGAGGTATCAAACCATCCGACTTGCATTTTTTTGCGTTCATTTGCGTTCATTTGCGGACGAATAATCTTCTCTCGACTCCACGAACTCGCCGATGATTCGAGCCACGGCAGCGGTGACCTCCGCGAGCGGCCGGGTCGCGTCCAGCACCCGATAGCGCTGCGGGCAGGCGGCGGCGCGCCCGCGATAGACCGCGCGGGCGGCCGCGAAAAAGCCCAGCCGCTCCGCCTCGAAGCGGTCCGGCTCACCCCGCCCCCGGACCCGCGTCAGCCCGAGTTCCGGGGGCAGATCGAAGAGGAGCGTGAGATCCGGACGCAGATCCCCCTGGACCAGGTCCTCGAGCGCCGCGATACGCGCCTGGGCGATCCCACGGCCCCCACCCTGGTAGGCATAGGTGGCATCGGTGAAACGGTCGCACAGTACCCAGGTACCAGCGGTCAGGGCCGGCGCTATGACCTGGGCCAGGTGCTCGGCGCGGGCGGCGAAGACCAGCAACAGTTCCGTGGTCCCATCCATGCCCGTATTGGCCCGATCCAGCAGCAGGGCGCGGATGCGCTCGGCGATCGGCGAGCCCCCCGGCTCACGGGTCGTGACGACGCCGCGCCCACGCGCCCGCAGCCAGTCCGCCAGGGGGGCGATCTGGGAGGACTTGCCGGCCCCCTCGATCCCCTCGAAGGTAATGAAACGCCCACGCTCGGTCATTCTGGTACCCGGGTCCACCTTATGTTGCGTACCGTTGTCGTTGTCGTTGTCGTAATCGAGGTTATCGTAACGCCCCGGATTCTTTCGCACCGATATTTTCTTCGCGTCTCCGATTACGATTACGACAACGACAACGACAACGATTGCGTTTGTGCTTAACTTGTTCTCGACTCGTTACTTATGGAGTTGAAACTCACTCACGGCCCGGTTGTGGCCCTCCAGCGTCGCGGAGAAGACATGCCCGCCGTCGCCCCGCGCCACGAAATAGAGACTGTCGCCGTCCGCCGGGTGCAGGGCGGCATTGATCGCCGCCCGCCCGGGGAGCGCAATCGGGGTCGGCGGCAGCCCGGCGATGACATAGGTGTTGTAGGGGGTTTCCTCGCGCAGATCGGCGCGGCGCAGATTGCCGTCGAAGCGCGCACCCATCCCATAGATCACGGTGGGGTCGGTCTGGAGCCGCATCCCGGCGCGCAGCCGTCGCACGAAGACCCCGGCGATCTGCGGGCGCTCGGCGGCCAGGCCGGTCTCCTTCTCGATGATCGAGGCCAGGATCAGGGCCTCGTCGGGGGACTTCAGCGGCAGCCCCGCGGCCCGCTCCTCCCACTCCTGCGCCAGCACCGTCTCCATACGCCCGTAGGCGCGCCGCAGGACCTCGAGCCCGGTGGTGCGCCGCGGGAAGTTGTAGGTGTCCGGGAAGAAGCGCCCTTCCGGGTGTTCCCCGGGGTGGCCCAGGGCGGCCATCAGGGACTCGTCGGACTGATCGGCGAGATCGGTGCCGAAGCGACCGTTGGCGAGGATCGCCGCCACCGCCTGGCGGAAGGTCCAACCCTCCACCAGGACGATGGGATATTGGATCACCCGCCCGGAGACGAATCGATCGAGGACCTCGCCCGGCCTCAGGCCCTGCGTCAGCTCGAACTCACCGGCCTTGAGGCGGGCGCCGTCGCCGCGTTGATAGGCGAGCAGCAACAGATAGTAGGGGTGGCGGATCAGACCGCGGGCGGTCAGGGTCGCGGCGACCTGACGCAGGCCGCTGCCGCGCTCGACCGCAACAACCATCGTCGGTTCAGCCATCCGCACCGGGGTCGCGATGAAGCGCTGATAGTCCAGCCAAACGCCGCCCGCCAGGGTTCCCAGGCCGAGCAGGAGCAACAACAGTACACGGACGATCATGGCGTCGGCCACTCCGCGGTCTGCGCCGCCTGGGCGACGGCCTTGAGCAAGCCCCAGGGCAGGAGCCCCGGGTCGTAGTCACGTCCGTCCAACCGGCGAACCGGCCAGACCCCGATCAGGGCATTGGTAAGAAACAGACCGCGGGCCGCGTGCAGATCCGCGGGCCTGAGATCCCGCTCGCGACAAGCGATCCCCAGACCGGCCGCCAGTTCCAAGGTCATGGCGCGTACGGTACCCGCGATCCCGGCGCGGTCCAGGAGTGGCGTGTCCAGGGTCGTGCCGGTCCAGAGGAAGAGGTTGCTCATGGTCCCGCCGACGACCTGCCCGTCGTCGCGCAGCATCAGCCCCTCCGCAATATCCGGGTCGGTCCATTCGGCGCGCGCGAGTACGTTATCCAGGCGGTTGAGATGCTTGATCCCGGCCAGTGAGCGGTTCTCGGAGGCGCGGGTCAGACAATAGCGCACCGACAGGCCCCGCGTATAGCAATCCGGCGGCCAGACGGGCAAGGGATAGACGAGCAAGGCACGGCGGGGCTGCGGCTGTGCGGGTGGGCGATAGCCGCGCCCGCCCGTCCCCCGGGTGATCAGGACCTTGAGGACACCCGCGTCGAGCCCCTCGATCAGGGGGCGGGCCTCTCCCTCCAGGCACCGGGCCGACGGGACCGGGATCCCCAGACGGCCGCAGCCCAGTGCCAATCGCGCGAGGTGCCTGGACCATTGACAGGGCCTGCCCCTGCTGATCAGGACGGTCTCGAACAGACCGTCACCGTAGCCGATCCCGCGATCCCAGACCGGCACCAGGCCCGTCTGCACGCCATCGATCAGGACCCGCAGCGGCGCTGCTTCGCCCGCGGCGCCGACCACAGCCCCAGTACCGGGGGGCGCTGATCCCGATACCATTCGAGAGTTACCCTGGGCCTGAGAATCGGCCACCGAAGCGCAATTGCTGCGGCGCGCTAGGGACGCCGGAAGATCAGGGTCCCGTTGGTCCCGCCGAAGCCGAAGGAGTTGGTCAGGGCCACGTCGATGCGCATCTCGCGCGCCGTGTTGGGGACGTAGTCGAGATCGCAGTCCGGATCGGGGGTCTCGTAGTTGATGGTCGGCGGGGCCACCTGATCGCGCAGCGCCAGGATGGTGAAGATGGCCTCGGCCCCCCCGGCAGCGCCCAGCATGTGCCCGGTCATGGACTTGGTGGAACTCACCGGGACCTTGTAGGCCAGGTCGCCGAAGGTCCGCTTGATCGCCATGGTCTCGGCCGCATCACCCGCGGGGGTGGAGGTGCCGTGGGCGTTGATGTAACCGATCTGATCCAGGTTGACGCCGGCATCGCTCATGGCGAGCAACATGCAGTCGGAGGCGCCGGCGCCGTCCTCCGAGGGGGCAGTCATGTGATAGGCATCGGAATTCATGCCAACCCCGATCAACTCCGCGTAGATCGGTGCCCCCCGGGCCACCGCCCGCTCATACTCCTCCAGCACGACCACCCCGGCCCCGTCGCTCAGCACGAAGCCATCGCGGTCCTTGTCGAAGGGCCGGCTCGCACGCTCCGGGTCCTCGTTGCGGGTGGACAGCGCCCGGGCCGCGGCGAAACCGCCCAGACCGACCGGGGAAGTCGCCATCTCGGCCCCGCCCGCGATCATCACGTCCACATAGCCGTGGCGGATCATGATCGCCGCCTCACCGATGTTGTGGCTGCCGGTGCTGCACGCGGACACGATCGAGTAGTTCGGCCCCTTGAGCCCGAACTTGATCGAGATGTCCCCTGCCACCATGTTGATAATGTTGGCCGGCACGAAGAACGGCGAGATGCGGCGCGGCCCCTTGGTGCGGTACGCCTCGTAGTTGTTCTCGATCCCGGTGATGCCGCCGATGCCGGAGCCGATCGCCACCCCGATGCGCCGACAGTTGGACTCATCGACCTCGAGACCCGAGTCGGCGATGGCCTGGCAACCTGCCGCCATCCCGTAGTGGATGAACTTATCCATCTTGCGGGAGTCCTTCTCCGAGACATAGATGGTCGGATCGAAACCGTAGATCGGACCGCCGAAGCGGGTACTGAACGGCCCCACGTCGAAATGGGTGATCGGCTTGATTCCGCTCCTGCCGGCCAGGATGCTTTCCCAGGACGATTTTACGTCCAAACCTACCGGCGCCACCAAACCCAGTCCGGTGACCACGACCCTTCTGACTGTCATTACCTACCCCTCTCGCTCGGAATGACCCGACGGGCAAGCGCCGCACGTGACGTCCCTATCGCCGGGCGGCGGCCGTTCCGTCCTCGAAGCAGCGCGCCTCAGCCTAGGTGCTCGTTGATGTAGTTGATCGCCTGCTGGACGGTGGTGATCTTCTCGGCATCCTCGTCGGGGATTTCGGTCTCGAACTCCTCCTCCAGCGCCATCACCAGCTCGACGGTGTCGAGGGAATCCGCGCCGAGGTCGTCGACGAAGGAGGCCTCCAGGGTCACCTCCTCTTCCTTGACGCCCAACTGCTCGACGACGATCTTCTTAACTCGTTCTTCAACGCTGCTCATGAGTCTGCAACCTCCAGATGACAAAGCGACCCGGGCTGGGCCAGGCGGTATTCTAGTGACAATCGCGGGGCGATGAAAGCCGATAACGGGGTTTATGCCCCTCGATTAACAAAATGATTTTGCTTGCGTTTGCCCGCAGGCAAGCGAGTTTACGCCATATACATGCCGCCGTTGACCTGCAAGGTCTCCCCGGTGATGTAGGCGGCGCCGCGCGAGGCGAGAAAGACGACCGCCGCGGCGACCTCCTCCGGCAGGCCGAAACGCCCCAGCGGCACGGCCCCCAACACGGTATCACGCTGGGCCTCGGTCATGGCCCTGGCCATATCGGTGTCGATCAGACCCGGGGCGATGCAGTTGACCGTGATGGCGCGTGAGCCGAGCTCCCGGGCCAGCGCCCGGGTGAACCCCATCATGCCCGCCTTGGCGGCACAATAGTTGGTCTGCCCGGCGTTGCCCATGCTGCCGACCACGGAGGCGATGTTGATGATCCGCCCGCGGCGCGCCTTGGTCATACTGCGCAGGCACGCCTTGGACATGCGGTAGACCGACCCGAGGTTGGTGTCGATGACCGACTGCCATTCCTCGTCCTTCATGCGCATCAGCAGGTTATCGCGGGTGATGCCGGCATTGTTGACCAGGATACCGGGCGGGCCGACGCGTTGCGTGACCTGCTCCATGGCGGCCTCGACCGACGCGGGATCGGCGACATCGAGCACCACACCTACCCCTTCATGTCCGGCGTCGCGCAACGCCTGCCCGATGCCGTCGGCACCGGCCTGGGTGGTCGCGGTGCCGGCGACGACGGCGCCCTGCTGCGCCAGCGCGAGCAGGATGGCGCGGCCGATCCCGCGCGAGGCCCCAGTCACCAGGGCGATTTCACCGTTGAGCATGGGCCGTCGTCTCCAGTGCCGCCGCCAGTGCCTGATCCAGGGTCTCGGGATCGAAGACCGGCAGCGTGATCATGGTCTTGTCGATACGCTTGTTGAGCCCGGTGAGCACCTTGCCCGGGCCGAATTCGATCGCCAGACGGACCCCGCCGGCCGCCATGGCCTGGACGGTCTCCACCCAGCGGACCGGCTGGTAGAGTTGCCGACACAGACGCGTCGTCAGTGCCGCGACCGAATCCGCACTGGTAACGTCTACATTGTGCAGCACCGGCACCCGGGGCATGCGCAGGTCCAGCGCGGACAGGGCCTCCGCCAGGTCGATCGCGGCCGGGCGCATCAGGGCGCAGTGGGAGGGCACGCTGACCGGCAGCAGCAGCGCGCGTTTGGCGCCCGCGGCCCTGGCGGCGGCCGTGGCGCGCGCCACCGCGGCGCTTTCCCCGGCAATCACCACCTGCCCGGGGCCATTGAAATTCACCGCCTCCAGCACCGCCCCCTGGGCCTGCCCGGCACAGAGTGCAATGACCTGCGCGTCGCTCAGGCCGAGCACCGCGGCCATGGCCCCCTGCCCCGCCGGCACCGCCGCCTGCATGAAACGGGCACGCGCGGCCGCCAGCCGGACCCCGTCGGCAAGACTTAAGACGTCCGCCGCCACCAGGGCGGCATATTCACCCAGGCTGTGCCCGGCCATGATGGTCGCGTCCGGCCCCCCCTGCGCCCGCCAGACCCGCCAGGCGGCGACCCCGGCGACCAGCATGGCGGGCTGGGTGTTCTCGGTCTGGTCCAGGGTCTCCTTGGGCCCGCCACTGACCAGGGTCCAGAGGTCCCGGCCCAGGGCCTGCGAGGCCTCCGCGAAGGTGTCGCGCACCAGCGGAAAGGCGGCGGCCAGGCCATCGAGCATCCCGACGGACTGGGAGCCCTGACCGGGGAAACAGGCAGCGAGCGGTGTAGTCATCACGATTCAGATCAGTGGGTTAGTAGCGCACCAGGACGGAGCCCCAGGTAAAGCCGCCGCCGATGGCCTCCATCAGCACCAGGTGACCACGCTGGATGCGCCCATCGCGTACCGCCTGATCCAGCGCCAAGGGGACCGAAGCGGCGGAGGTGTTGGCGTGGTCGGCCACCGTGACCACCACCCGCTCCATCGGCAGGCGGATCTTACGTGTGATCGCCTGGATGATGCGCAGGTTGGCCTGATGGGGGATAAACCAGTCGATGTCGGCCATCGTCAAGTCGTTGGCCGCCAGGGTCTCGGCGACCAGCTTGCTCAAGACCGTGACGGCGAACCGAAAGACCTCGTTGCCCTTCATCGTCACCCGGTTGTTGGCATAGTCCCCGTTGCCGATGCCGCCCGGGACCTGGAGCATCTCCTTGTAGGCGCCGTCGGCGTGCAGACTGGTCGCGATGATGCCGGGCTCATCGGCGGCGCCCAGGACCACCGCCCCGGCACCGTCGCCGAACAGGACACAGGTCCCCCGGTCCTCCCAGTTCAGGATACGGGAAAAGGTCTCGGCCCCGACCACCAGGACCCGCCGGGCGGACCCGGTCTGCACGAACTTGTCGGCGATGGTCAGGGCGTAGACGAAGCCGGCGCAGACCGCCTGGACATCGAAGGCGGGGCAGCCGTGGACGTCGAGACGGCGTTGCAGGATGGTCGCCGTGCTCGGGAAATACTGGTCGGGGGTGGTCGTGGCGACGATGATCAGGTCCAGGTCCTGGGCACTGATCCCGGCCGCCTCCAAGGCGCGGCGCGCGGCGCGTTCCGCCAGATCGCAACAGGTCTCGCCCTCCACCACCAGGTGACGCCGCTCGATTCCGGTGCGTTCGCGGATCCAGGCGTCGGTGGTGTCGACAAAGGCTTCGAGATCGGCATTGGTCACCACCCGCTCCGGGAGATAGCCGCCGGTCCCGAGGATTCGGGAATAGATCATCAGGCGGTCGCCCTGCGTTGGTCCTGGTCGTCGACGTCTCGAGCGGGCGGCGCCTCACCCAGGTGGCGCCCCACCTGCTCGGCGATGCGGCGCGGGATATCGCAGTGGATCTCCTTCTCGGCGATGCCGATCGCGTTTTCGAAGGCGATCTCGTCGGCCCCGCCGTGGCTCTTGACCACGATGCCGCGCAGGCCGAGCAGGCTCGCGCCATTGTAGCGCCGCGGGTCCATGGTGCGGCGAAAGGCGTTGAGGATCGGCAACGCCGCCAGGCCCGCCAGGCGGGTGAACAGGTTGCGCTTGAACTGCGCGCTCAGGGTATGGCGCACGAACTTGGCGACCCCCTCGCTGCTCTTTAAGGCGACATTGCCGACGAACCCGTCCGTCACCACCAGATCCACGTCTTCCAGATAGATGCCGTCGCCTTCGACATAGCCCACATAGTTGAGTCCGCTGCGCGACAGGAGTTCGTGGGCCTTCTTGACCTGCTCGTTGCCCTTCATCTCTTCCTGGCCGATGTTCAGCAGGGCGACCTTGGGCCTGGCCACGCCATCCACGGCCTTGACCAGTTCGCTGCCCATCGCGGCGAATTGCATCAGGTGCGCCGCGGTACAGTCCACATTGGCGCCCAGATCGAGCATGTGGGTATGACCATGCAGGGAGGGGACCGCCGTGATGATCGCGGGGCGATCCACGTTGGGCAGCATCTTGAGCACGAAGCGTGCGGTGGCCATCAGTGCCCCGGTGTTGCCGGCGCTCACGCAGGCGTGGGCCTCGCCGCTCTTGACCAGGTCGATGGCCACGCGCATCGAGGAATCCTTCTTGCCGCGCAGCGCCTTGGCCGGCGACTCGTCCATCTCCACCGTCTCGGTGGTGTGCCTGATCCGGATACGATCACGCAGCTTCGCGGCCGCCTTGCCGGCGAGTTGGGTCTCGATCCGCGCCTGATCCCCGACCAGGATCAGGTCCACCGCGGTCCGGTGGGCCAGGAAGCGCAGGGCCGCCGGCACCACGACCTGGGGGCCGTGGTCGCCGCCCATCGCATCCAGGGCGATGGTGTGGCGCCGGTTCAGGAACAGCCCCGGCGACCACTGGGGCGCGTCCGCGGGGGACTCGTGTGGGATGTCCTGTGACATGGCAGGGCCGGGACGCGGTACCGATCTCGCACGAACGACGACGGCCGGGTCCTGACTCACTCGGCCTTGTCCAGCACCTTGCGGCCCCGATAGAAGCCGTCCGCGGAGATGTGGTGACGCCGATGGACCTCGCCGGTCGTGGAGTCGACCGACAGGGTCGGACCGCTCAGGGCATCGTGGGAGCGGCGCATGTCGCGCCGCGAGCGGGTCTTGCGGTTCTGGGGAACAGCCATGGTCTACTCCTGCATAGGGCGGTCAGTAGACCGCCCTATTTATTAATAATAATCAAAGACTTTTAGCCTTTGGACTTCAGCGTCGCAAGCGCTGCGAACGGACTTAGCCGCTCGGCTACTTCCGTGGTCGGCGCGCTCTCGGTCAGGCCTGACGAGAGCGCCGCCTGGCACTCGCCGACCCCGTGCATGGGCACCAGCGGGAGGGCGAGCAGCAACTCGTCCTCGATCAGGTCCAGGGGGTTGATCGGCTCCTCCCCGAGCGGCAGCGCGTCCAGATGATCCGCCACCTCCGGAGTCTGAACCAGGCCCAGGCCGTCCGCACCCGTCGTCGCCCGGACCACCGCCAAGGCGATCGGCGCCTCCAGCCGGTACACCACGTCCTTGAGACAACGCTGGCAGATGAGCCTCACCGCCATCGAAACCTGGCCCAACGCGACCGCCTGTCGCGCCTCATCCCGCTCGAACCGCAACGCGTACTGCGCCGGTCCGTCGGCCCCCACGACCGCCGCGGCCAGCCGCGGCAGTTGCGCAAGGGTCGCGCTGCCGACGAACGCGACACCGAGGTGCACCGCCCGCCAGGGATCGAGTTTCTGAGGCAATGGGGCCGACATAAGCCGGGTAAAATAACCGATCTTTGGTCAGTGAGTCAATCACACCTCAGTCCCCGGGTGCGATCGGAACTGATGTGGTGGCCGACGAATCCGCTTGCGGTCGTTCACGTCTCGGGGAAGCGACCGACGGCTGGTCCACTTAATCCCGGAGTTCCAAGGGACTCGACTCGGCCTCGCGTCCTGGATCGTCCTGCGCCAGGCCGCCACCCAGCCCCAGGCCCATTCCTCCCCCGGCGGCACCACCGCCGCCGGCCCCCGCACCCTTGCCGTCGTGCTTCGTGCCGGCCCGGTCACCACCGCCGGTGTCCCCCTTGCCTTTGCGCCGCCTCCGCCGCCGGGGCGCGTCGGCCCCTGCTTGGGGATCGCCAACTGTCGCCGCGCTCCTGCGCGCGGCGACACCGCGGGCGACGGCAGTCGGCGCCTGGGCCGGTGGACTCCCGGGATTTCCGGCGGTAATCTATCGGCCTGAACGGTGTTTGGCTCCACTAGCCGAGGACCTTCCTGCTCGAATAGGGTCCTCGCTTTTTTTGATTGGCGAGGGGCATCATGAGCAACCGCAGGTATGACCCGAAGAAC
>Ga0247840_10003615_pt1 | contig 25831 bp, 20 predicted proteins | sample LaCruzMarch2015__FD_192404 | JGI IMG/M metagenome (GOLD analysis project Ga0247840, IMG submission 192404) | Freshwater microbial communities from meromictic Lake La Cruz, Castile-La Mancha, Spain - LaCruzMarch2015_17m | ecosystem: Environmental > Aquatic > Freshwater > Lake | place: Spain...
GTAAACCTAACTTGGTTTTGATTAACTTAGTTTCTTGTTTCATTTCTGACGGTTTGGGGTTATAAAATTGTTTTTAGTCACAACAAATTTAATCCCAACTGTCAGATTAAGTCTTAACTACTTCACTTCACACTCAAACCCGCACCCACTCTGGCCTCTTGTGGCTGAAAAATAAAAATTATTTTTCCAAATTTTTAGTCATTGCGAAAAGAATTTTTGATATCTCCTCGGCCTGTGAATAAAGCTCGTTAAATTCAGGTGTTTTCATTAGTTGTGTGTCTTTCAGAATATCAAAAATTGCTACACATTCAAATACAGAACCTCGTGCAATCACTGAATAGTTTTTTCTGTCTGGCTTGCTAAATCGACTGGAGCCTTCTGCAATATTTAATACTATGCTTAGGGACGCCCTCCTTAGTTGATTTTTTACTACACCATCCAGACTTTTATTCCTTAGAATCGAAGAATTTATTTCAGTATTGAAGGCTTTTGCTTTTTTATAGACTTCTAAATTTTCAAAATCAAGCATAATACAGACTTGAATTTGAAAAATATGGGCAAATAGATAATGAAAATAGGGAAGAAATACCCTATTTAAAGAAAAGGGTCAATTTGTTAGTGGAATTGAGAAAAAATATGCTTAACGATGATACATCCGTCTAAGGAGGATTACACTTTCGTACTCAAACTCACACCCAAAAAACATAGTGAGTGTGAGTTTGAGTGTGAGGATATTTTCCTCCTTCACACTCAAACCCGCACCCACTCTGGCCTTTCGTGCGGATAATAGGAGTCGAACCTACACGCCTCGCGGCGCCAGATCCTAAGTCTGGTGCGTCTGCCAATTTCGCCATATCCGCAGGGGATGCAAATTTACTATTTTTCGGCAAATATTTGTCAGCCTGCTAAACTATTTAATAGCTACTTCTTGTGTTTCTTCTGGCGCCGGATGAATGGTTCGAATGATTTCTGCCATAAGCTGTTGAACTGAAGCGGTTATTGGGGTTTCTTCGCGTGTTCGATTCTTCTTTGGGCATCGCGGAGGCGGGTTGCAACGGATAAGGATGGTCACTTACCACTGGAATTGCTATACCCGTTAGTTTTTGTATGTCGCGCAAAAACTCGTTTTCCTCGTGCTCGCAAAAGGAGATGGCTATTCCACTGGCACCTGCTCTTCCGGTTCTGCCTATGCGGTGTACGTAGGTTTCAGGCACATTGGGTAATTCGTAGTTGATTACATGCGAGAGTAATTCCACATCTATACCCCGGGCGGCAATATCGGTGGCTACCAATACCCGCGTGGTACCGTTTTTAAAATTACTCAGCGCACGCTGCCGGGCATTTTGCGACTTGTTGCCATGTATCGCTTCTGCAGAAAAGCCAGATTTTAGTAGGTCTTTTACCACTTTATCGGCCCCATGTTTGGTGCGGGTAAATACCAGCGCTGTTTTTATGTCGCTGTCTTTTAATAAATGGGCCAGCAGCAACTTTTTATGCTCCCGGTTTACATGGTATAAGCTTTGGCGAATGGTTTCTGCTGTGGAGGATACGGGGGTAACTTCTACGCGTATCGGCTCGTGTAACAAGGAAGCCGCCAGTGAAGAAATTTCGGGCGGCATGGTTGCCGAGAAAAATAAGGTCTGCTTTTTGGCAGGCAATTTGGCCAATATCTTCTTTACATCATGAATAAAACCCATATCTAACATGCGATCAGCCTCATCCAACACCAAAATCTGAACCTGTTGTAGGGAGATAAACCCCTGCTGCATTAAATCTAATAAGCGACCGGGGGTGGCCACTAAAATATCTACGCCTCGCTGTAAAGCCTGCGTTTGGGGCACCTGCGAAACGCCACCAAAAATAACATGGTGCTTCATCCGCATGTTTTTGCCATATGCCGATAAACTATCATTGATTTGTATGGCTAATTCGCGGGTTGGGGTAACAATCAGCGCTTTAATGCCCTTGCTTATAGGACCCGCTGCTTGTTGTAAATGTAAATTCTGTAAAATGGGTATGGCAAAAGCAGCTGTTTTTCCAGTTCCGGTTTGGGCACAACCTAACACATCCCTACCCTGTAAAGCGGGTGGAATGGCTTGCTCTTGAATTGGGGTAGGCTGGGTATAGCCTTCTTCGTGTAATGCCTCTAAAATAGAGGGAATAATGTGTAACGATTCGAATGTCATGTAAATAATGATAATATGAGTACCCGTTGAAATGGTATCAACTGGTATATAACCTACCCGTAAATGATCTGAAAAACTTTGTCACGGAAGTGTGATCAGCCTGTAGAGAGCTTATATGAATAGTACAAAGGTACGATAATTTACCTTCTTTTACTCTTTTATTGATAACCTGCTGTTAATCATATCATTACAAGCAGGGTTCCAATAAGGTGGTAATTTGTTCCAGATAATGTTGATCGGTGGAATCAAAGTGATCTAACTGGGTACTATCTACATCCAAAACCCCGATAATGGTATTCCCTTTTTTAAGGGGGACTACAATTTCCGATTTTGACTGGCTGCTACAAGCAATATGACCGGGAAAAGCTTCCACATCGGGTACAATCAATGTTTTTTGTTGCTCCCAGCTGCTGCCACACACGCCTTTACCCATACGAATTCGGGTGCAGGCAACGGGACCTTGGAAGGGACCTAAAACAAGGATATCGTTTTTAACCAGATAGAATCCTACCCACAGCCAGTTGAACTGTTGATGAAGCGCTGCACAAACATTGGCCAGATTGGCAATCATATCTGGCTCCCCATCTAGTAAACCCTTTATTTGAGGGATAAGTGCTTCGTATTGTTCGGATTTGGTTCCGGTTATCAAGTGTAAATCTTCTGCCATGCTGGTTAATTTAACGTACCCATTTACCTATCAAGGGTAGTTTTTTTATTTCTTCCTTTTCCAAGGTGTATAATAAACTTACAAATATTAATAGGAAAACGGTTGATTTGAGCAAGTGAACTATGGTTGGAAAGCTATTGGGTAAACTGATCCATTCATTGGCTTTTCCCAATAATACAGCAATCAACAAATACAGGAGCAATCTGCTAATCGCATAAGGTACTGGATATACTTTTTGCCCCCACAGATAACTGATTACCATCATGCTGCTATAGCATGCCAAGGTTGCCCAGGCACTGGCCACATAACTAAAATGCGGAATGCCCCAGTAATTAATAGCAAGGGTAATGATTGCCCCCACAATGGTTATCCAGGCGCCCGCCATCGTTCGGTTTCCTAATTTATACCATACGCTGAGGTTATAATAAATACCCAAACAAATATTGGCCAACAATAATAAGGGAACCACGCTAAGGCCTACCCACATCGCTTTATTTTGGATAAAGTGTTTCCAAATATCGAGATAGAGCATTACTACTAGATACATACCGCATAGGGTAATTACAAAAAATTTCATCACCCTTGCATAATGTTTCGGAGCATCTTCCTGAGCCGATAGTTTAAAAAAGAAAGGCTCGGCACCCATACGAAATGCCTGAACTGCCAGCGTAATAAAAATAGATAGTTTATAACAGGCCGAATAAATACCCACTTCAGCTTTGGCGGCTTCTACTCCCTGCACAGGTGCCCACCATCCCAGCATAATCCTGTCGAAGGTTTCATTTACCATACCTGCCATACCCGCAATAATTAGGGGTAAGCCATATAGCAACATGCTTACCCAAAGTGCCCGATCGGGCTTCCATTGAAAGCTAGTCAACTCTTTATTTAATAAAAACAGAATCAGCAGGTTTTGAAAAAGATTGGCCACCAGCACATACCCCACGGCCCATGCTCCTGTAAAATAACTTGCCGAAAAATTACCCGGATGCGTTTTCACCCAATGCGGCCCATAGCTGAGTAAAAAATAAATGCATGCTATATTACACAAAATCCCTCCGATTTTTATGAGGGCAAATTTTACTGGTCTGCCCTCCTGCCTTAGTTTGGCAAAGGGAATGATGGTGATTGCATCCGTTGCAATAACGCCAATACATACATACAAATATTCGGGATGTGCGGAAATATTCAGCAGGTGCGAAATCGGACCCGTGATTCCAAATAACAAGGCGGATAAAACCAGGGTAGAAATAATTAATGAAGTGGAAGCCGTATTATGTACGGCCTTACCATCATTACTCTGCGAAAAACGGAAATAGGCGGTTTCCATTCCATAACTAAACAGTACATTCATAAAGGGGATAAATGCATAGATGATAGACATCTCCCCATATTGCGCAGCGGTGAACTTGTAAGTTAGGTAAGGGGTAAGCAGATAATTGATTAACCGGGCGGCCATGGAACTTAAGCCGTACCAGATCGTTTGTTGTGCCAGTTTTTTTATCCCACTCACTTAAATAAATTATTATGCCGTTTACTGATATATCTGCTCGCCCGAAAGTAATCAATCTCGCTTGTTTTGATGTATATCCCGCTCTTGTTTTTGTAACCGGGTTAATTCTTCCGGTAAAAAAGCTGGATTGGTAATCAGGGTAGAATCGGTAAGGGTATATAAAAAAGCGGTAAGTTGACCAATCTCGTAGTTACTCAGCGGGATACCATTTTTCAATAAAGAATCCGTTCCCATTGGGCGGGGTTGCTTGCTGCGATAATGCTCAAAAACATTCCGTAGGGTGGCCCAACGCCCATCATGCCCATAGGGAAAACTGATACCCACATTGCGCAAACTTGGCACTTTGAACTTGAGTGAATCGACACTTTTTCCTGTTATGCGCATTCTGCCCTTATCGTGCAGCACTTCATCTTCGGCTAAACCTGCATTTCGAAAACTAAAATCAGTAAAAAAAGGTGGGGGATGGCAGGTGATGCATTTTTGCTGGAACATTTCATAACCGAGTTGTTCGGGTAAAATAAATCTATCCTCTCCCCGCATTACGCGGTCGTATTTGCTGTTATTACTTACCAGAGTAAGTACAAATTGACTGATTGCTTTTCCTAATTCGAGGGTAGTGATTTTTTTTACGCCATAGGCTTGCTGAAATTTTTTGCGATAGTCGGCATGCGTATTCAACTTATGCAATACACTATCCAAGGTTTCTCCCATTTCATTTTCTGCAGTAATGGGGGCAAGCGGTTGAAGGTCGAGGTGCAGGATGCCGCCATCCCACATAAAATTTTTCTGCCAAGCCATGTTTACGATTCCGGGAGCATTGCGGGTAGAAAAGCGATTGTCGATGCCATGACTCAAACTGTGATCGTAAGTAGCAAAGCCGCCAAATGATTGGTGACAGGTACCGCAAGAAACCATACCATCTTTACTGAGTATGCCATCATAAAACAATTGTTTGCCCAAGGCAATGCCTTCTTTGGTAATTGGGTTGGCAGCAAAATCATATACAGGTGTCGGCCATCCTTTGGGCGTGTTGAATTTTACCGGATGAACAGGCCCCCACCAATTATCTGCCTGAACCCAGGCGATGCCAGAAAGTACAATCAAAAGTAAAGTTATATATAGGCGATAATGCTTCATGGTTACTGAATCACTCGAAATTGAAATTGATAATTATTGGCTATTTGATTGGCTAGCATTCCTGGTACATGGCAAATGGGATGGGCAGCAATGGATAGGGGAGTTGCCCCATTGAACCAACTCAGTAAATCGGCCGAAAGCAAAATGCGATGTTGTTCGATTGATTTTTTATTAATGGCCAATTGAATAAGTTTGGTCACATTTTGTTCGCCGGCAAATCCCCCTACATGGTATGTGAATTTTTTTCCCGGCATGGGAGAAACCGCTGAAGTTCCTTCCATTTTTGCCATTACATATCCCGTGTTCCAGGTCCAGAACATACCGCGTGCCGGATCAAGCACACCCGATTGGATGCCGCTTACATTTTTGGCACTATCTACGCCTAATAAAAATTGAATGCTTACAACATCTGTAATATTCCCAGGCAAACTGATTTGCAAACTGCTGCTATCCGAAATATTTACGAGAAAGTAACTATCCCGAATCGGATACCATTTTCCGGAGGAGGACTGTAAAGCAAAATTGGAGAGATAGAAAAGACTTTTGTCAATCGAAAAAGTTTCCCCCAGGGCATTGGTATAGGCATCTTCGGGCGACCAATTTTTTTCACCCACCACCGGAATAATTTGAATGGTTAGCATAGAATTACTTACCACAGATTGCGCCGCAGTTGTTTGAAAAATACCTGCCATCCATAATCCAATTACAAGTAAGCCGGCTTGCCTCATTCGTTGAAGTTGAATTTTTTTCTCAGTACTTTATTCAGCGCATTTCTTTTTTTATGCTCGAGTCTTTTTTCTTTTGAAGCAGCAGTCGGTTGGGTGACGTGGCGCGCAATGGGGGGTATGATGGCCTGTGCAATCATCCGGTTCATTTTTTCAATCACCGATTTTTTATTTAACCACTGGGTTCTTTCTGATTGCGATTTAACCAATAGCCAATCTTCGTTGGTGATTTTGTTGGCTAGTTTTTCGCGGATCATGGCTTTTTGTTCATCCGTACATTTTTCTGATGAACCAATATGCCAACGACCTTCTACCATGGTTTCTACCTTGTTCACATTTTGCCCTCCCTTTCCCCCGCTGCGGGCCGTTTGAAACTGAATTTCGGGGGTAATAACTATCTTCATGGCAGTAAAGTTCGTACAAATTAGCAGATAACTTATGAGAATCGTAGTGCAACGGGTTTCGGAAGCCGCCGTTCGGGTAAACCATCAAATAACTGGCCAGATTGGTTCTGGTTTGCTGGTTTTTGTCGGCTTCGAAGCGGCAGATACCGAGGAAGATATTTCCTGGATTTCCGGGAAACTGGTTAACCTCCGAATTTTTAACGATGAACAGGGTGTGATGAATAAAAGTTGTTTAGAAGTGGGGGGAGATATTTTACTGGTGAGTCAGTTTACCCTGCATGCCAGTACCAAAAAAGGAAATCGACCCTCCTATATCCGTGCAGCGCGCCCCGAGCAGGCCATACCTTTATACGAAGCAATGATTGCCGAACTATCCATCGCTTTAGGTAAACCCGTTGCCACCGGACAATTTGGTGCCGACATGAAAGTGAGTTTGTTGAATGATGGTCCCGTAACTATTTGGATGGATTCTAAAAACAAAGAATAAAATAACCCAGTAAAACTATCTTATGAGTTTAACCATTGCTCAAGCCCAGGAAAATGTAGATCAATGGATCCAAACCGTGGGAGTCCGATATTTTAATGAACTCACCAATTTGGGTATTCTGATGGAAGAAGTAGGAGAGTTGAGTAGATTGATGGTTCGGAAATACGGCGAGCAATCATTTAAAGACTCCGATAAAAATCGCGAACTCTCCGATGAGATGGCAGATGTATTATGGGTACTTATCTGTTTAGCCAATCAAACCGGGGTTAATTTAACTGAAGCATTAGAAAAAAATTTCGAAAAAAAATCTTTACGTGATGCTGATCGGCATCGGCTGAACGATAAATTATAAATGCTCCCTAATCGATCCTTTTGTTTGCCCTTAGTTATTTCTTCTTGCGAAACATAGATGATTGGCGTGCCATTTTCTCGATGGCTTCCACGGATCTAGGAGAACCAGCTGAAAGGTTTTTATATCCATCAGTCGTAATCAGAAGATCATCTTCAATGCGCACACCAATCGACCACCATTTTTTATCGCAAGGGCTGCCTGGTGGAATATAAATACCAGGTTCAACCGTAAAAATCATACCCGGCTCAAGGGTGGTTCTTCTGCCCATGTCGTGCACATCTAACCCCAAATGGTGCGAAGTGCCATGCGGAAAATAGGTACGTACCTGATTTTCAGAACTAATGATGCCTAGTTCTTTTAGTCCTTTCGCAATCACATTTACTGCCGCAGCATGTGGATCTGAAAATTGTTTTCCCGGTTTGCATTCCGCAAAAGCCGCATCTTGAGCTGCCAATACCAATTCGTAGATAATTTTTTGTTCGGGAGAAAATTTTCCGTTTATGGGAATGGTTCTGGTAATATCGGCACAGTAGCCATGGTATTCGGCTGCACAATCACTCAATAATAAATCACCATCCTGTAAAGTACGCTGATTAGTTTCGTAGTGGAGGATGCAGGTATTGGGTCCGGATCCATTGATGCTGGGGTATCCCACATATTCAGAGCCCCGGCTTTTAAACTCATATTCCATAATGGCCTGGGCATCGTATTCGTGCATGCCCGGTTTCATCGAACGTATCACACTATTGTGCCCTTCCACACTCATGTTAATTACTTTTTCCATCAGGGCAATTTCTTCCGGTTGCTTGATGCCACGTAAAAATTGCAAAATATTCATTCCAATAGCAGGATTTACCGATTTTCCGGCTACCAGTAATGCAGAGTCGAGAGAAGCAGCCATATTGGCCAGGATATCTCCGCGGCCAGGATATTTAAATAAAATCTGATCGTTTCTAAAAGAAGAAATCACCGTATCCAGCTGCGCCCAATCTACCAATTTACCAGAAAACTGTTCAGTTGAAAACACTGCGCTCAGTTGATATTTTTCCAATACACCCGATGGCCCCAAAATTTTGCCAGTCCACATTTCCCGCTGAGGATTTCTGGATTGTACAAAAATAAATTCTGTACCTGTTTTTTGCAGGATGGTAACGGGCTGTTTGAATAACAGCAATACTGCATTGGGTTCTTCCAAACCGGTTAGGTAATAAAAATTTTTATTTTGGGCATAGATATAATTCACATCATTATTGCGCACTTTCTGGGGGGCAGCAAAAAAGATGGCCACCGATTTTTCAGGCATTTTTTCACGAAAAGCCGCCCTTCTACCGGCATGGAAAGCAGGGGAAAGATAATCTGACGGATACTCATCGGGCGTTTGGGCAAAACTGAACAGGGGGAGCGCTAATAACAGGCCAATTCGTAATATTGATCTCATACCATTTATTTGTATAAAACTAACCAATTTGTTGGTTTTGGCCGAGAAAAATATCACAGTTGGATTAGTAGGGATTTTGTTCGGTCAATACCCCATTTGCCTGCGTTTCGCAAAGCAAGGGTAATCCTGTATTTTTGCAGGGCTATGAGTACACCCGTTGATCAATTATTGCCTGCGATTATCGCACATGCCAAAGAATATGGTTTTGTATTTCCCAGTAGTGAAATTTACGATGGACTGGGAGCTGTTTACGATTATGGTCCTTACGGAAGTGAGCTGAAAAAGAATATCCGGGATTACTGGTGGAAAAGCATGACCCAACTGCATGAAAATATTGTGGGCATTGATGCGGCAATATTTATGCACCCCACTACTTGGAAAGCAAGTGGCCACGTAGACAATTTCAGCGATCCGATGATTGATAATCGCGATAGTAAAAAGCGCTATCGGGTAGATCATTTACTAGAAGCCAAGGCAGATGAACTTACGCAAGCAGGAGAAAGTGCCGCGGCTACCGCCTTGCTGGCGCAAATGGATGCTTTGCTTGCTGCGGAAGATTTTGCCGGACTCAAGCAATTATTGGTAGACAATAAAATTGTTTGCAGTGTAAGTGGAACGGGTAACTGGACGGATATCCGTCAGTTTAATCTTATGTTCTCTACCCAAGTGGGCTCGGTGGCGGAAGAGTCGGATACGATTTATTTGCGGCCAGAAACGGCACAGGGAATTTTTGTGAATTTTTTGAACGTGCAAAAAACGGCCCGGATGAAAATTCCTTTTGGGATTGCACAAACCGGTAAGGCTTTTCGCAATGAAATAGTGGCCCGACAATTTATATTCCGCATGCGTGAATTTGAGCAGATGGAAATGCAGTTTTTTGTTCGTCCCGGTACAGAGGGTGACTGGTACAAATATTGGAAAGAAGCCCGCTTACAATGGCACCTCGGTTTGGGAATTGCAGCAGAAAAATACCGCTTTCACGACCATGTAAAGTTGGCACATTATGCGAAGGAAGCCTGCGATATAGAATTTGAGTTTCCATTTGGATTTAAAGAAGTAGAGGGGATACACTCCCGCGGTGATTTCGATTTAACCCAGCATCAGATTTACAGCAAAAAGAAACTCCAATATTTCGACAATGAAATCAATCAGAATTATGTTCCCTATGTGATTGAAACTTCTATTGGGTTAGACAGGATGTTTTTATTGATATTGTCTAATGCCTATGAGGAGGAGCAACTTACTAAAGAGGATGGTTCCACAGATAGTAGGGTAGTGCTGCATATTCCTCCTGTATTATCGCCTGTTAAGTTGGCGATTTTGCCATTAACCAAAAAAGACGGACTGCCGGAAGTAGCGCGCGACCTGATGAATGAATGTAAGCCCTACTTCAAATGTTTTTATGAGGAGAAAGATGCTATCGGAAAACGTTATCGTCGCCAGGATGCGATTGGTACGCCTTTTTGTGTAACCATCGATCATCAAACGCTAACGGATCAAACGGTTACTGTTCGTTATAGAGACGCTATGGTGCAGGAACGTGTATTAATGAGCCGGGTGCGTGAGTTGGTTTCGGCGCAGATACAGTAAAATACGGGTAAGGGTATGCCCGATTAGCCGTAAATTTCTAGGTGGATAGCTTTTTTGTCGTAACCAAGGGCCACGATTCTTTCTTTTGCTTCGTCAATCATGTTCTTCCAGCCACACAAATAAAACTTAGCAGATAGAGTTCCTTGCTGGCTAAGTTGCTCGTATACCTGATGTACATATCCTTTGTAAGCACCGGCAGGCACTTCGGTTTCGCGAGAGTAGCAGGGGTGAAAATGAAAACCGGGTTCGGCAGCAGCCAGGTCGTTCAATTCGTTGATATATAATCCGTCTTCCAATTTCCGGCATCCAAAAACCAGGTGTACTTGTTGATGTGGTTTTTTATTGTTGTGCAACCAGTGTGCCATAGAGCGAAAAGGTGCGATACCAGTTCCGGTACAAATAAGGAACAAATCGTGTTCGATGGTATCTGGTAAAGTGAACTTGCCTTGTGGTCCGCGTAAAATGATTTCAGTGCCTAAGGTAACCTCATTAAATAAATAGGTAGTGCCCAATCCACCTTCTAGAAAAACAATTACCAGCTCAAATACATTGGTGCCATCAGGTGCAGAAGCAATGGAATAACTTCTCCAGCGCTTGTTCTTTTGCTCATGTATGGGCAAATCAAGGGTAACAAATTGACCTGGAATAAAGTCGAAGGATTCCAATTCAGGAACCTGAATCCAAAATCTTCTGGAACTTGCGGTTTCATTTTCTAATTTAATCACGGTTCCTGTGCGCCAAGGCTCTGCCATATAAATACATATTAATAGATTATAAAGGTAATAAAATATGTAATTCTATCGGGTTATTACCTAGGTGTTCTACTCAAACGATATCGTAGCTAGGATAGTAATAGGTTAGCTATCGATTTGCACTAATTAAGTATTAAAAAAATAGTGCAAGTAATTATGTTTATTTCAATTGAGGAAATGGAATAAGCAGGCAGCCAACAATGATAAATGGCTATTGGATCTATAGATACTGAGGGAGTGAAACTAATCGATAGCAAATAATTGGGGGCCAAAAAAAAGCCGATAACATGTATCGGCTTTTTTTAAAAGAATTCAAGTAGAGTTTATCGTTGTATAATGATTTTCTTCAGATAAATTTTCTTGTTATGCTGAATTCTCACCAGATAGAGTGATGAGGATACTTGAGCCAGGTTAATTTCTTTCGAGTACGATCCGATGAAATCAGCCTGATTAGCGGTGAAAACTTTATTACCAGTTGCATCTAAAATATCAATCCACAAATCTGATTTAGTAGTTACCTGGAATGATAAATTAAATCTTCCTTTATTCGGATTGGGCGAAACCCGCAGTTTAATTTCTTCTGCCATTTGCTCTGTGAGGGCAGTGATGGTAACATTGATAGTATTTGAAGTAAGTTGACATCCAAATGCATCATAGGCAATTACTTTATACGATCCCGATTTGGTGGGGCGATAGTGAGAATTATTTGCACCTACAATTAGGGTATCATTAAAGAACCACTGATTAGCGGTTGCATAGGAAGATACCAATGAATCGGCTTGCTGTGAAATAACCGGATTGGTAGGTGTGCTTGCAACTACCGGCGTTTTTGCACTTGTGCAGGCGGTTGTACGTATGCGCATGTCGTAGAAATAGTAATAGAATTGATAGGGTTGTGCCCCACCAGTGGTTGCACTATTTCCATTGATAGACATCACGCCGGGAATACTTATCGGGTATGTATTGGTGGTTGAGATTTGGTTGTTTCTAAAAACAGAAGCGCTATCAGCTCTTCCATCGCCACCTAAGCATTGGAGGATGAGAATATGGTCGCCGGGTGTATTTACCGGAATATTGAGATAGAAAACGGCTCCGGGATCATCGGTGGGGTTACCTACTACAAGTCCTGGTTTCGGATTGGGATTGGTGGCTGGTACATCAAAAGTGGTAGAATATCGGTTGAAATAGGAATAAGCACCGGTGGCAGGATCTTCGCTGGCAATGTCTCCCATAATCACCCTAATTTTTCCGGGGTTACCCACATATAGTCGGGCAGTTTCAATAACTATCGGAACAGCGTTATTGAACTTTACATAGTTACCAACGAAAGTGTTATATCCTCCGTTGGGATATACCATTTTATTAGCTGGACCGATGGAAGATGTTATTTCTTTTGCTAGATAAAACGTTTTATCGGCAGGGATAGCGGCAGTGCTTACATTAAAGCCGGATGCAAAAGGAACTGTGGCTGTGGGTGAATTATACCAATAGTAGTTGGTACTAAAAACAGGTGCCGTAACTCTAAGTAAAGCAGCTCCCGAACAAATGCTTCCAGTTCCTGCGGGGGCAGAAGGCCGGGCGGCGGTTATAAAAGTAGAAGCTAACTGATTGTTTGAAGAATTCTGGTCAACCGCTAAATTGGTTACAGCAGAAATAGTATAAGTAGTAGCAGCCGCAGTTGGAAAAGGATTCGGGAAAGTGATGGAAGCTTCCGATCCTGCCAGTAGCAAACCGCTATACGTGGTTGTAAAGGTAGCCAACACAGCTCCTCCGGAAGTTGCCACTGCTGCGATGGGTATATTTGATTGATTAACCGCTCCATTATTTTTTATTTTAATGGTAAGGTAGTTTAGATCGGATTCGCAATTACCACCGGTGGGGGAAGTGATTTCATTTACGGAAACATCATTAGAGGGACTTACAATACGTACGCGATAATCTTGGGTTTCTCCTTTTCCATAAGTGCCACAGGGCAGCACATCGGCTGCATTGGAAGTTTCCTGTACTACAATTCTCATCAAACAAATATTACCTACGGTTAAGTTTCCTGGAATAACCACATTGGTGGTATATAATTGGGGGGCCGATGTAAGTGCACCGCTAGTAGCCAATAGCTCACTCGTGTCAAATGTGCCATTATTGTTTACATCTATAAATACCTTTACTATTCTTGCGTTGGTAGTAGCATCTGCTGTGCTAACTTTTACAGTAATGGGTATAGTTTGCTGCGGTTCTATATTTGCAATAAAGCGTGTATTATCTGTATAGGTTTTAGACCCGGGTGAATTGCCTACCTGAATATTACTGAAGCTTACAGAATCAATTCGGGCACCACCACCGCCGGAAGTAGAATTACAAAATGCTGTTCCGCCAACACCACTCACTAATAGGGTATAGGCTTGGGTATTTTTTACTAAAGTGCCTTTATGCGATATGCGTATCTTGTAAGATTGACCAGGCACCGTGCTATCCACATTTATCCTTTCTACATTATCGGTTATATTATCTCCCGGATTGGCGGCAGAATTCGGAAAATCTACATTCAAGGTCCAGGGCAAATAAGTTCCAAATCCTGTACTTTTTGTGATGCGAATGTCGAGGTCGTTAACTAATTTTTTAGCCCGATTATTCAGCACATCTACCTTTTCTACCTGTCCTCTTGGATCCGTCCAGCAAATGGTAGCAGATAGAGTCCCTTTTCCGGATGCGATAACGGTGGTCTCGAAAAAAGCACCATTAGCTAGCGTATTTTCATACAAAAGATGGCTGCTGGAGGCACTATTGTTATTAGTTACTGCTTCCTTAATTAGCGCAGCTCCCTTTTCAACATTTAACAATCCCCATCCGTATTGATAATCAGGACCCGGAAAGAAACCTGCTTCGTCAGCAGTATGTATTGCTAAACCCCGGAGTGAGGCTGAGCGCATAAATGTTCCGGGTTTCAATTTGGTATAATATTCTTGTAACAGAAAAAGAGATCCGCTAGCATTGGGCGCTGCCATAGAAGTTCCACTGAAATTGGCGTAGCTGGTGTTGCCCGTAGAAATAGAAGAGGTAACCCCTACACCGTTTGCTACAATATCAGGCTTGATTCTGCCATCATCTGTGGGACCCCAGCTGCTAAATGCACTCATCACTACATCACTCGGACGGCTATACCCTGTTGGAATTCCATTTACAGATCCAACCGTAAGAATATTTTTTGCAGTACTATAGGTAGGTAAAATATCATACCCATCATTACTGCTAATTCCTGACGGTCGATTTCCTGCAGAGGTCATCGAGCCACTTGAATTAAAACGGAAATAGGGTTGGCCAACGGCAGGACCATTATCGTTGCGGTTATTACCGGCAGCTTTTACGATTAGGTAATTGGGTGAAAGAAATGCCAGCGAATCCCATGCCTGAGCTGCATCGTCGTAATAGCCAAATTTATGATCTTCTACATCTTCAAATCGCCCATAAAACTCCCATCGGCTTTGAGCATCATTATAATTCCATCCTGCAATAGTTCCATAAGAATGATTGGAGATGAGTAAATTATTTCCTTCAGAAAACATTTCGGAAATATGACTGGTCTGATCATATGAAATCAAACTGAGGGCTCCATAAGCCATCCCTTTTGCCACTGGATTTACACCGCTTGCAATCATGGTACCCGCCACGTGGGTAGCATGATCTATGGAGGAGGTAGCATTGTCTTTTTGAGTAATTCTACCAACCAACTCTACGTGAGAACCAAGAGGTCTTCCTCCGACTTCCCAAATGCCTAATTTATCTTTTACAGCAACAGAACTTCCGGTTAAATTTAAACCACTACTGCCCCCCGGCCATAACTGATTGGCTCGAGTGGTGGCTGCAGCAATGGTGTTATTATAAGAACTTACATACAGGGGAAGACCAAAACCATCTATGCCCACCAACATAGACAGCTTTCCATCTTTCCCTTTTTGGGTTAATGGCCAACCTTTCTCTTTTGCTTTACTAACGGCTTCACTGTAGTTGGCATCATATTGTAATTTATAACCAATGACGGCCTGTTTTATTAAGCGATCATTATTGCTTACTTGTGCAAAAGTTTGCGCATAGGCAAGCACAAAAAGAATAGGGAATAAAATTAGGCGATTACGCATAGCAGTGTTTTTTACCGTAAATGACTTATTAGCTGATGGAAATATCCACTAAAATAGATACTTTCAGGGTTAATATTGTAGTATGAAAGCAGTTCTTCTATCTTTTTTTATTATTTCTTTAGCTTTTTTCGGTTGTGGGGGAACGCAAACTGCACAAAAAACTGCTATTGAACAGGGAATTTCCGGGTATATACAAGAGGAAAAAGGCAATAGAATGCCTTCGCCCGACAGGCCACTTTCTGACCCAAAAGGCTTGAAAACGCAGGTGTTTATCTATCCGGTTACCGATATTAATCAGTTAACCCAGCTAACTACGCCCGGATTGTATAAGGCAATAAACACGCCACCGCAGGCAACCACAAGTACCGACTCTACCGGCTATTTTTCAGTGGCCCTACCACCGGGAATATATTCCATTTTTGTTAAGTATGGAGACGGGATTTATGCCAATTGGTTCAACGAAAAAAATCAGGTGTCTCCGGTTGAAGTACTTGAGCATAAAGTTACCACGGTAAAACTGATGGTTTCTGCTGGGGCTAGTTACTAGGCTTTACTGTATCTTTGCAGCTTAATTAGATATGGAGGCCGAAAAGGAAGTGAGCAATATTTCGGTATTGCTCGAAAAATTGTATCAATCGCCCCTACTTTTTCAGTTAGGGAGCAGGCTCCGTTTTGCCGATCCTCAACGAATTTTACTTCAAAACTTACAGGGCAGCAGTGTTGAATGTATGCTGAGTGCGCTGATGATGCAGCCTGCAACCCGCGATCTAAATCATCTGCTGATTGTAAATGATGCAGAAGAAGCAGCCTATTTTCATAATACCCTCGAAAATCTTACCCGGGCGCTGGACTTATTTTATTTCCCCTCCTCTTTTAAAAATCGCAAGAATTTTAAGCAGTTGAATGCATCCCATGTTATGCTTCGAACTGAGGCACTCACCAAAATTGCTGCCGGCGGAAATAAAAAAGTAGTAATCACCTACCCCGAAGCACTGTTCGAAAAAGTTGTGATTCCCGAAACACTCAGCAGCAATATCATTCGCATCAAAACCAATGATACCATTTCTCCGGATCAATTAATGGAAAGCTTTGTTCGCTATGGATTCCGGAGAAGTGATTTTGTATACGAACCCGGTCAGTTTGCTTTACGAGGTGGCATTCTCGACATCTACTCTTATGGGAATGAAAAACCGTATCGGATAGAGTTATTTGGAAACGAAGTAGACAGTATTCGTTTATTCGATCCCGAATCTCAATTAAGTGAGCGAAGATTATTGCAGGTAACGATTATCCCCAACGTAGAAACTCAGTTCAGTTCCTCCATAAAAGTTCCTTTACCCGAGTTTCTTCCAGAGGATACCATTATTTGGGTGAAGAGCTGGGAAGTGATTGCTGAAAAAATGGACGAACAACTTGCATCCTTTCAATCCTTTATCCAATTACCACCCGATGCCAATGTGCAGGAGGGCTTTGAAGAGGAGGAAGTAGATCAGGCTCATCACCCGAGTGAGGATGATTTTTATCTCTCCTCCGATTTGGAATCGCTATTAAACAAACGTCATGTGGTAGAGTTTGGATATCCTTCTGGGAAAGCAGTACTAGAGTTAGAAGGTACTACCCGACCGCAGCCCTCCTTCAATCGCCGGTTCGACTGGTTAATCAGCGATCTGAAAGAAAAAGAACAGGCCGGTTATCAGGTTTTTATTTTCGCTGAGCAAGTAAAACAGTTAGAAAGACTGAATAGCATTTTTTCTGACTTACAAACACAAATCGATTTTATTCCGATTAGCACAGCCATTCATGAAGGATTTATAGACGATCAGTTGAAGATGGTTTGTTATACCGACCATCAGATATTTCAGCGCTACCATAAATACCGGGTTAAGCAGGCCTATAATAAAAATAAGGCCCTCACCATAAAAACGCTGCGTGATTTACAACCGGGAGATTATGTTTCGCACATCGATCATGGCGTGGGCGTATTCAGCGGGTTGCAGAAAATAGAAGTGAATGGAAAATGGCAGGAAGCAGTTCGGTTGCTTTATAAAGATTCTGATATTTTATATGTAAACATTAACTCACTGCACAAAATTTCTAAGTTCTCTGGTAAAGAAGGTACCCTGCCAAAAGTGAATAAACTGGGAAGTGATGCTTGGCAAAAACTGAAAGAAAAAACCAAAACCAAGGTTAAAGAAATTGCATTCGACCTAATTAAACTATACGCCCAACGCAAGGCCCAGCAAGGTTTTGCGCATAGTCCCGATAACTACATGCAGCACGAGCTGGAAGCCTCTTTTATTTACGAAGACACACCCGATCAAGGCAAAGCCACCGCTGACGTTAAGAAAGATATGGAAAGTGAAAGTCCTATGGATCGATTGGTTTGCGGCGACGTAGGATTTGGTAAAACGGAAGTGGCCATTCGCGCCGCATTTAAAACCTGTCTCGATGGTAAACAGGCAGCCATATTGGTTCCTACCACTATTCTGGCCTTCCAACATTATAAAACCTTTAAAGAACGGCTGAAAGATTTTCCGGTAACCATAGACTATATCAATCGGTTTAAGTCGGCAAAGGAAAAAAAGGAAACCTTACAAAAACTAACAGCTGGAAAAATAGATATTATCATTGGTACCCACGGATTGCTGGGTAAAGAAGTGGTTTTTAAAAACCTCGGGTTAATGGTGATTGACGAAGAACAAAAATTCGGCGTTGCCCATAAAGAAAAATTGAAAACCATCAAAGCCAGCGTTGATTGCTTAACCCTTACAGCTACTCCTATTCCTCGCACGCTTCAGTTTAGTTTAATGGGGGCGCGTGACTTAAGTATTATCAATACCCCACCTCCTAACCGTCAGCCTATACAAACGGAGTTGCACGTTTTTAACGACGATTATATTCGCGAAGCCATTTATTATGAAACGGAGAGGGGAGGGCAGGTTTTCTTTATTCATAACCGAATTCAGGGATTAGCCGAAATGGCCAATATGATACAGGGTCTTTGTCCGGATATTTCTATCGGCTACGCCCACGGACAATTAGAAGGCCATGAATTGGAACAGCGGATTCTAGATTTTATAGAGCGAAAGTATGATGTGCTGATTTGCACCAACATTGTAGAGAGTGGCGTGGATATTCCGAATGTGAATACGATTATTGTAAATAATGCCCATCATTTTGGGCTCAGCGATTTACACCAGTTGAGGGGTAGGGTAGGGCGCAGCAATAAAAAAGCTTTTTGTTATTTATTGGCACCCCTAGCTACTTTACCTGCTGATAGCAGAAAAAGATTGCAAACCCTAGAGCAGTTCAGCGACTTGGGCAGTGGATTTCAAATAGCGATGCGCGACTTAGATATTCGCGGTGCGGGCAATATGCTGGGCGGTGATCAAAGTGGATTTATGGCAGATATCGGATTTGATATGTATCAGAAAATATTAGATGAAGCCATACGTGAGTTGAAACGCTCAGCCTTTAAAGAAGTTTTCCGCGATGAAATTATTCAGCAGGATGAATATGTAAGCGATTGCACCATCGACACCGATCTCGAAATATTAATTCCTGATGAGTATGTAGAAAGCATCACCGAGCGACTTTCCCTGTATACCCGATTAGATAATTGTGAAAAAGAGGAAGAGATAGTTGTTTTTCAGCAAGAGCTAGAAGATCGCTTTGGCCCGATTCCCCAACCGGTAAAGGACTTAATGATAACCATAGTCTGCCGCTGGAAAGCTGTGGATATTGGCTTCGAAAAAATTACCCTTAAAGACAATACAATGCGCTGTTACTTTATCAACCGGCCCGATTCGCCTTATTTTGAGTCGGATCTGTTTAGGAGGGTATTGCTATATCTGCAGGAAGGAACCCACCAGGCCCGTTTGAAACAGACTGGACGAATGTTTTTAATGGTGGTAGACCATATCAAATCTATGCAGGATGCCCGGCGGTTTTTACAAGCGATGCACCAAAATCTTTTTCCCAATCAAATTGCAACCCCACTGGCTAATGCCATTTCCGAAAAATAAGTTCAAAAAAAACGGTACCTGTTCAGATACCGCTTTTAATACTTAGTGTGTTATTGCTTAGAAATTTTGCTTCGCAACACCATCCTTAATTGCTTGCAAGGCTTTTGCTTCACCTAGGATAGCGGCCATTTTGTTTCCTTTTCCATCGTGTCCGGCTGCCATGTAGCCTCCGCGGGCTGTTTTGGTAATCACAGCGTCTTGCAAGGGAACATTTTTTTCTTTGGTTTTCAGGCAATATGCTTTAATCATTTTTGAAGTGTCCATGTGGGTTGAGTTTTTGTATGAGTAATGAATTCGTTGTTTTGTTTATACAAGGTAAGATTTTTTTGTTCAAACAGCTACCTTACTGTCCTGGTAAGTAATCCACAAGTTTTTCCCGATTTTACAAGTGGGTAGTTTTGGCTACACGTCAATTTTCGCATATCGTGCATGAGTTTCTATGAATTCCCTTCTGGGAGCCACTTCATCTCCCATTAGCATGCTGAAGATTCTGTCGGCTTCGGCAGCACTTTCAATGGTTACCTGTTTCAGGGTTCTTCTAGATGGGTCCATGGTGGTTTCCCAAAGTTGATCGGCATTCATTTCTCCCAATCCCTTATATCGTTGTGTAGTAACACTATCATCTTTACCCCCACCGATTTTTTCAATCAATCCTTTTCTTTGCTCTTCATTATAGGCATACGCCTGTTCTTTTCCTTTTTTGACCAAGTATAAAGGTGGCTGGGCGATGTATACATATCCCTGCTCTACCAGTTCTTTCATGTAGCGGAAAATAAAGGTTAATATCAGGGTAGCAATATGCGATCCATCCACATCGGCATCCGTCATAATCACCAGCTTATGATACCGAAGTTTTGCAATATTCAATGCCTTCGGGTCTTCGAGAGTTCCTACCGTTACCCCAAGGGCGGTGTACATATTTCTAATTTCTTCGTTCTCATAAATTTTGTGCTCCATCGCTTTTTCCACATTCAGAATTTTACCTCTCAGCGGTAAGATGGCCTGATAACTTCTGTCGCGTCCCTGCTTGGCAGTTCCGCCGGCCGAATCTCCCTCCACTAGGTATAGCTCACATTTTTCGGGATCGCGTTCGCTGCAATCGGCTAGTTTACCGGGTAAACCACCTCCACTAAGCACAGACTTACGCTGAACCATGTCTCTGGCTTTTTTGGCGGCTACCCTAGCCTGTGCAGCAAGAATTATTTTAGAGATTACGTTTTTGGCTTCTTTGGGATTTTCTTCCAGATAGGCTTCCAATGCCCTTGCAACGGTGGTTTGCACGATGCCGCTAACTTCACTGTTACCCAATTTGGTTTTGGTTTGCCCTTCAAATTGCGGTTCCGGAACTTTTACGGAAATGATGGCACTAAGCCCTTCCCGAAAATCATCTCCTTCAATATGCACCTTGGCTTTTTCGAATAAGCCCTGCTTATCGCCATAGGTTTTGAATACGCGGGTTAAGGCTTGTCTAAATCCAGTTACATGCGTGCCTCCCTCAATTGTGTTGATGTTATTTACATAGGAGAAAATATGCTCCTTAAAATCATCATTGTAGGTAAGTGCCACTTCCACCGCAATATTCGAGCTGGCATCAAATCCATCTACATATAGCGGAGCAGGAATTAACGGATTGCGATTCCCGTTTCTGTCGAGCATCTCTACAAACTCGATAATACCTCCCTCACTGTAAAAACTTTTGCTGTAAGTTTTGCCATCATCGTCTAATTCCCGCAAGTCGTGTAAAGTAATTTGGATGCGTTTGTTCAGGTAAGATAATTCACGCAGTCTCCCTTCCAGTATCTCTTTGCGGTAAACGGTTTCTTGAAAAATGGTGGCATCCGGCCAAAAATGAACATGGGTTCCAGTTTTGTCACTTACTCCAGTTTCTCTAACAGTATAATCTGGAATACCGGTATGGTATTGTTGCTCAAATATTTTTCCTTCGCGCTGAACGGTTACCAGTAGTTTTTTACTCAGGGCATTTACGCAACTTACCCCAACCCCGTGTAATCCACCAGAAACCTTATAGGTGTCTTTATCAAATTTACCTCCGGCATGTAAAACAGTCATTACAATCTCCAGCGCACTTTTTTGTTCTTTGGTATTGATGCCTGTAGGAATCCCACGTCCATCATCCTGCACACTCACCGAATTATCTTCATGAATAATTACGGTAATGTTTTTGCAATAGCCAGCTAATGCCTCATCAATTGAGTTGTCTACTACCTCATAAACCAGGTGATGGAGCCCTTTGATGCCGATATCGCCAATATACATGGCAGGTCTTTTTCTAACGGCTTCCAGCCCCTCCAGTACCTGAATACTGTCTGCCCCGTATGACTGCTTTTTTTGTTCTTTTTCCTGTGCTTTTTGTTCTTCCGGATCCTGCTGCATGGTTCTCTGTAAATTGGTAAGTGAGTACAAAAAATATATCCTACAAATTTACTAAAAACTCAGTCGGAAACCCTGTTAAAATTCCCCCGTTTTTTCCCCATTTTGCTGCTTTTTTTGGTGATAAAAAAGCCTCTGATTTAGCGGGTTTGGGCGGTTTTACCCGAATTGGCAAGAATGGTGTAATTTTGCATTTAGATGACCACCGAACAAGCCATATTATCCTGGGGAGAAGAACATCCAGCTTTTACCGATGGAAACCTGCTTTTTCAGAATAAAAAGCAGATTCCCGGCTCGGTACAATACGATATTCGGCGCTACAAAGCCAATTTTCCCATGGCTATGCAAGATACGGGCATGATTATCTACCATTTTCAACCCGCCCAACCCAAACAACAGTACCTCGAATTGCGCTATTGCATTAGCGGCAATCGCTATTGTCCGGACAAAAACTGCAGTCAATGTGTGCAAATACCCACGGAAGGTTGTTTGGGAAAGCAAGCCACCCTCGATTTTTTCACTTTTCACTTTACGGCTGATTTTTTAGGCCAGTTTATCCAAAATGTAAAATTATCCGGCACCCGCGACGAAGTGCTGGCTTTTCGCCATCCTGAGTCGTTTACCCAGGTATTTCCGCTTTCTGCTCGTAAAAGAATTGTGCTGGATCAATTATTGAATCATAGTTATTCCGGCTCTCTTGAAAATATTTATGTGAATGCCCGCATCCATGAATTACTCCTGTATGCCCTGGCATTTTTGGAACCCGAGAAAGAAGAAATCTTTGCCTGTAAGTTTTTAGCCGATGAACAAGGGCGCGAACGCATCCAGATGGCGCGGGATATTTTGTTAGAGCATATTGGTGATCCGATTACTATCAAAGACCTGAGCCGCAAAGTTGCCATGAATGAGTGTTATGTTAAAAAGGGCTTCAAAGAAGTTTTTGGCACTACTATTTTCGATTATTATCAGCAACAACGAATGGAACATGCCAAATACCTGTTGTACGAAAAAAGCTTCAGCGTAACCGATGTTTCTGCACAATTGGGTTATTCTTCCATTTCCCACTTCTCGGCTGCCTTTAAAAAACATACCGGCATTAAGCCCTGTGAATTATTGCAGTAATCAACTGTAACCTTCGGCAATAGTTTGTATTCCCTATCTTTATTTACATACATCATTTTATGCGTACATTTTTGTTCTCAATAATAGTGCTGGCCCTTACTGCCTGTGGCAAACCAAGTGCCGATTTTATTATTCACCATGCGGTGATTTACACGGTAGACAGTAGATTTTCAGTGGCTACTGCCATGGCGATAAAAGACGGTAAAATACTAGCAACCGGCAGCAATGAAGCCATCATGGAGGCATACTGGGCTGATAGTATGCAAGATGCAGGTGGGGCTACTATTTTTCCGGGATGGATTGATGCACATGCCCATTTTGTGGGGTATGGACAATCCCTGTTTAAAGTAAACTTATTTGGAACCAATACCTGGCAAGAAGCCGTTGCCCGGGTAAAGGAATTTGCCCATCAACATCCCGAACTTACCTGGATAGAAGGCCGGGGTTGGGACCAGAATAAATGGCCCGGCAAGCAGTTTCCGGATAATCGTTTGTTGAATGAATTGTTCCCCAATAAGCCGGTAGTGTTAACGCGGGTAGATGGACATGCATCCATCGCCAATCAGGAGGCACTTAACCGAGCAGGCATTCGGGTAGGCCAAACCATTGAAGGGGGCGCCATTCTTGAAAAAAATGGGCAATTAACCGGGGTTTTAATTGATAATGCCGACAACGCCGTTTATCAAAGTATTCCCACGGTAGATGCTGCTACTTTTGAAAAGTTTTTATCCGCAGCCCAGCAAAATTGTTTCGAAATGGGGCTCACCTCCATTACGGATTGTGGTTTGAATAACGAGGTAGTGATGCAAATCGATTCGTTACAAAAAGCCGGTAAGTTGGCGATGCGTTTGAATGTTATGCTCAGTGATCAGGATGATAATTTATCCATTTGGTTAAAGCGGGGGCCCTATACTACCGACCTTTTGCGGGTTGGTTCTTTTAAAGTATATGCTGATGGAGCTTTGGGAAGCCGAGGTGCCTGCCTATTGCATGCCTATTCTGATCAGCCCGGCTGGAATGGATTTTTACTTCGTTCACCGGCACATTATGATTCGGTAGCTGCGTTGCTGATTCAATCTGGATTTCAGATGTGTACCCACGCAATTGGCGATAGTGCCAACCGTGCGATGTTGAACATTTATGGCAAATACCTGAAAGGCACAACCGATAAACGCTGGCGGATTGAACATGCACAGATTGTTAATCCAAATGATTTCAACTTGTTTGGTGCTGCCGGAATAATTCCCTCCGTTCAACCTACGCATGCAACCAGCGACATGTACTGGGCAGGAGAGCGCCTGGGTGCTGAAAGATTAAAAGGAGGATATGCCTACCAGCAACTGTTGCAACAAAATGGCTGGATTCCGCTGGGCACCGATTTTCCGGTAGAAGATATTTCACCGTATAAAACATTCCTGGCATCCGTTTTTAGAAAGGATGCAAAGGGTTATCCCGAAGGAGGTTTTCAGTTTGAAAATGCATTAACGCGCGAACAAACCATTCGGGGGATGACTATCTGGGCCGCGAAAGCTGGATTTCAGGAAAAAGAAATAGGTAGCCTCGAGCCGGGCAAAAAAGCTGATTTTATTCTATTGTCGGCCGACCTGATGAAGATACCTGCATCTGAAATCTTACAAACCAAAGTTCGCGCAACATATCTGGGAGGCAAATGCGTTTACAAAGCAAAGTAAGTTAAGCAGGTAAGTTACCTACCATTTTTTCGGGCTTCACCCACTCGTCAAATTCTTCTGCCGTAAGATAGCCAAGTTGTATGGCCATTTCTTTTAGGGTAGTTCCTTGTTTGTGGGCTTTTTGCGCAATCTCTGCTGCTTTGTAGTAACCAATTTTAGGATTGAGTGCAGTTACCAGCATTAAACTGTTGTTTACATGCTTTTGTATATTGGCCTCAATTGGTGCCAATCCGATTGCACATTTTTCATTAAAACTTACACAACCCTCTCCAATTAATCGGGCACTGTGCAGGAAATTGTAAATCATTACCGGCTTAAATACATTCAATTCAAAATGTCCGGTGGCGCCTCCAATATTGATGGCTACATCATTGCCCAACACCTGTGCCGCAATCATTGTGAGTGCTTCACATTGGGTAGGATTTACCTTGCCAGGCATGATAGAAGAACCCGGTTCATTATCGGGAATAAATAATTCACCAATACCACTCCTTGGTCCGGAAGATAGCATGCGAATATCATTGGCGATTTTCATTAAGCTAACAGCAACCGTTTTTAATGCCCCATGAGATTCTACAATGGCATCATGCGCAGCCAGCGATTCGAATTTGTTTTCTGCTGTAACAAAAGGCAATCCGGTAAGTGCAGCAATATGGGCTGCCACTTTTACATCATAGCCGGGAGGGGTATTGATACCCGTTCCAACAGCAGTGCCACCCAATGCCAACTCACTCAAATGCGATAAGCTATTGCGGATAGCTTTCATTCCATGATCTAATTGGGCAACATATCCACTCAGTTCTTGTCCTAGTGTTAAAGGCGTTGCATCCATAAAGTGCGTACGGCCAATTTTTACAACATGCATAAATGCCTTACTCTTTTCTGCCAGCGTATTGCGCAAAGCCTGAATACCCGGCAAAGTATTTTCTACCAATACCTTGTAGGCAGCAATATGCATGGCAGTTGGAAACGTATCATTAGAAGATTGTGATTTATTTGCATCATCATTCGGATGCAGAAATTTTTCTGTGTCGGTAAGTGATCCACCCTGTAACACATGGCCCCGGTAGGCAATTACCTCATTAACATTCATATTACTTTGAGTGCCACTGCCGGTTTGCCATACCACCAACGGAAACTGATCGCTTAACTTATTTTCCAGTATCTCATTGCATACCTGAGCTATCAAGTTACATTTATCTTGGGCAAGAATACCTG
>Ga0247840_10003624_pt1 | contig 25806 bp, 17 predicted proteins | sample LaCruzMarch2015__FD_192404 | JGI IMG/M metagenome (GOLD analysis project Ga0247840, IMG submission 192404) | Freshwater microbial communities from meromictic Lake La Cruz, Castile-La Mancha, Spain - LaCruzMarch2015_17m | ecosystem: Environmental > Aquatic > Freshwater > Lake | place: Spain...
GAAGTTGTGATTGAGGCCAACCGCAAGCAATACTGGAGTATTGCGAGGATTGGCCGACTGAGCAACTTTCAAAGATGGCCTCGAGATGCTTTCATAAAACGGGAATTCTCATTCGTGATGGGTATATCGCAATCGCCACCGGTCGCGCGCGCGGGGAGTCTAGCACAGCTTGAGCAAACATGCCGAATCGCTTCTTTGCGAGTGTTTAGGAATGTTCGGGCTTTGTTTGGATCTGGCCAATTAAGCATTAAAACAAAGTGCGTATGGAGTTCATGCGCACTTTGATGTAAATAGCTTAGTTCTGCATTGCTACATAAATGCACATTCTTTTGTGAAGTTAGATGCATCGAATAGAAGTGTTAACGAGATTTAATGGGGATGGATGCTAATGGCACGAATTACCGTAGAAGATTGCCTTAAGCGCGAGAACAATCGCTTTATACTAGTTCTACTCGCAGCAAAGAGGGCAAAGCAGCTTCTCTCCGGCAAAGCGCCGGTAGTGGACACGAGATCGAATAAGGCCGTGGTTTCTGCTCTGCGCGAAATTGCATCGGGAAAAGTAACCTTCAAAGTTCAGGAGACATCAAAGCTCCCTGCGGCTGCGGATATGGTTGATGATCTGGAGATTTTTGAGTTTCAAGAACCAGGTGTTGGATCGAGCAGCGGATCTACAGACGCCTCTCTCGTGCAGTGAGGGTTTAGGGACATCTCTTTCCGAGCCGGTGCGATTATAAGACGTGAAGTAACCGTTCACGTCCTCAGTGAATTGTGGGGCATCATTGGCGTATACCCATCGCAAGAACGGTGGTAACTCGATTGGAAACGGTTAGTTGTTGTCACCCCCGATTTGCATCCGCAAATCGGCCCCTCAAGGGGCTTTCGGGGTGTTTGAAATTTGATGGACTGAACGGTTACACCGTGAAACTAAGAGACATAATATCGTCCGTTCAAGAATATCATCCTGCTGCAGATGTGGATGTCATCCGCAAAGCCTACAATTTCGTCGTTCACAGTCATCAAGGACAAACGCGCGCATCTGGTGAACCTTACGTCACGCACGTGGAAGAGGTCGCCTATCTCACAACAAAGCTTAAGTTAGATGTGCCCTCCATAGTAGCCGCTCTACTACACGACTCCGTGGAGGACACTGATGCGACTATAGAAGACATACGAGTGGAATTTGGCACTGAGGTTGCTAGTCTCGTAGATGGAGTAACCAAATTAAGCCGAATACACTTTAGCTCACGCGAAGAACAGCAAGCCGAGAACTTTCGAAAGATGCTCTTGGCTATGGCGGCAGATATACGAATCCTGCTGATCAAACTTTGCGATCGCATACACAATATGCGAACGCTTGAGTATCTATCAGAATCCAGGCGTATGCGGATTGCGGAAGAGACGCGAGATATTTTTGCTCCATTGGCGCATCGCCTCGGTATTCACTGGATCAAATCAGAACTTGAGGACCTGAGTCTTCGCTACTTGCACCCGGACATCTACGAGAACCTCAAGCGTTATGTAAACACTAAAAAAGCAGAGAGAGAGAAATACATAACGAAAGTTGTGAACTTGATTGGCAAGGAGCTCAAAGGCCAGGGTGTGTCGGCAGAGGTCACTGGTCGCCCAAAACATTTTTATTCTATCTATCAAAAGATGAAGGCTCAGAGCCTTCACTTCAACGAAATTTACGATCTGATCGCTTTTCGCGTTATGGTCACCAATGTGATGGCTTGCTACAACACGCTTGGAGTAATTCACTCAAATTGGAAACCCATACCAGGCCGATTCAAAGACTACATCGCAATGCCCAAACAAAATGGGTACCAGTCCTTGCACACAACTGTCATTGGTCCTTTAGGAACGCGCATAGAAATTCAAATCCGAACGACAGAGATGCATGATGTCGCAGAGCGAGGAATTGCCGCTCACTGGAAGTATAAAGAAATCTCACGTGGCCATAAGGTAAACTGGAATAAGAGCGGAGATTTTACCTGGCTCAAAGACTTGGCTGAATCAGGCAAAACATACGGGGACCCGCTTGAGTTCATGTCTAATGTTAAGGACGATCTCTTTCCTCATGAAGTTTTTGTTTTCTCGCCGAAAGGGGATGTCGTTGCGCTTGCTGGCAACTCGACGGCTTTGGACTTTGCATACAATGTGCATACGGAAGTTGGACATCACTGCGTTAGAGCAAGGGTGAATGGGCAACAAGTGCCCATCGCATATCGGCTTCAAAACGGTGACACCGTAGAGATCGTGACATCAAAGACTCAGACGCCGAGCAAGGATTGGATTTCTATTGTTGCCACAGCAAAGGCCAAGCAGAGGATTCGCAGTTGGCTAAGAGGGGAGGAGCGCAATCGGTCTATATTGGTCGGCAAGGAATTGCTCAACAAAGACTTAAAGAAGTTTAAGAGAACTCTAGCCTCATGTCACAAGGATAAATCTCTCGCAAAAGCAGCCCAGGAACTTGGCCTACTCGATGAAGAGTTGTTATTTGCCGAGGTCGGATATGGGAAACTCTCCACTGCTCAGGTCATAGCGAAATTAGTCCCTGAAGAAACAGATATTGATCAGAAACTGATGGAGGATCAGAGCGCGCTCCAGAAGATCTTCCACAGTGCAGCAAAGACTTCTAATCAAAGCTCTGGCATAAAGGTCAGTGGCCTAGACAACGTCGTATTTCGCTTTGCCCGCTGCTGCGAACCTCTGCCAGGAGACGAACTTGTTGGGTATGTCTCCAGGGGCCGAGGTGTCGCTATTCACCGCAGCGGTTGCCAACAAACCCTTGGCTTCGATCCGAGAAGGCTCATACCGGTCAATTGGGATAGTGAAGCAAAGCCAGAGCGATATGTGAAGATGCGAATTCGCTGTATGGACGAGGTGGGAATGCTGGCCAAAATTACTCAGACCATTTCCTCAAAAGGAGCCAGCATCACAGCAGCTCAATCTCTCTCAACCAAAGACGGGAAGGCATTCAACACTTTCGAGATTCAAATACAGGATGCCCGCCAATTGCGAGATATAAGCAGAGCCCTACAAAACATAGACGGTGTGCTCAACGTGGAGCGGCATCGGCAGGATGATCATTGACCAACAACACCAACAAAAGCCACATAGGAGCATCTGAAAAACTTGGCACCCACCATATATGTAGCGGTCTTGCTCTTAATATCGGCTGGACTCAGGCTCTGGGGTATCTCAGAGCAAAGCCTTTGGCTCGATGAAGCAACAAGTCTTGAAGTTGCTACGAGAAGCATTGGCGACATACTCGGCGGTAGCGCATTCAACAATCACACGCCACCATTTTACTACCTTATTCTCCACTACTGGCTCTATATTTTTGGAGCAACGGTCTCATCGCTGAGATTATTTTCAACCGTCTTTGATGTCGGCAACTGCTTTCTTGTCTACCTTGTTTTTTCGAGACAGTTCGGACAAAAGATCGGCCGTGCCTCCGGACTAGTTTACGCTCTCTCGCCTTTTGCTATCTACTACGCTCAAGAAGGCAGGATGTATCCGCTGACTGTTTTTCTAGTCCTTGCAACTTATTGGTTTCTCCTTGATGCACTGCAGAAGCCTCTCTCACCGCCGAAAGCTGGAGCACTTGTCTTCGTCGCAACGCTGGGGATGTACACTCACTACTACTATGCGCTCACTCTTTTCGCCTTCAGCGTAGGGCTCTATTTCTATAATGAGAAAAACTCTAGGAGCACAGCTGTATGGTTCCTATGTGTCTTGAACGTGGGCCTACTCTTCCTGCCCTGGTTGAGAGAGATACTCGAGATTGCTTCTGGTGAAGGGCAGGTATTTCGCCGGTTCGTTTGGACGGTCATTCCCTATGCTTTCTTTCGCTTCTGCGCCGGCTACGGAGTGTTTCCTCTAACCAATGAAGCAAAAGCAGATATGGGCAGGGCTGTGATCGAACACATTTTCTTGGTTGCCCCCTTTCTGGTTTGTTTCATCCCGATATTAGTTGTCGGCTTGAATCGTCTGTATAAAGAAAAAAAACGAGAGCTTGTAATATTGCTTTCCATAATCACACTAGTGCCACTAACAGCTTTGGCTATTAGTCTGGTAACCCCGATGTTGAGCGAACGATACCTGATCGTCGTATATCCTTTCTTCTGTGTAGTGGTAGCTGGATTTTTTGTAACGGAATTTAGAAGCAAAATTTTTTCGTCCTCTAAGTTGATTGCGGGTGGGCTTATATTGTTCTCTCTGTATCAGCACTACTTCAATCCACAAGCTGGATTTACAGAATGGGACAAAGCTGTAGATAAGGCAGTAAACGGTGAGCCGCAATTACAAGAGATCGCAGTTAACCCTGGATATTGTGCAAGCGTCGTAAAATATTATGCGCCTAAAAATTGGAGAGTAGTCGAAGTTGAACAAGTAATGCAGACTAGATGCGACCATGACTATTGGCTACTTGAGCGGCAGAGTTCACCATCGGTGGGATTCCTTCTATCCTCAAAAGGCTGCCATCTTGTCGAATATGCGGCGTTTCCCAAGGAGAGCGGCCTTTCACTGAAATTAGTCTCACCAATAAGATAGCTCTGAGTTACAAATGATGATCACGAATCGCCTATTTTTCAGATTGCTCCAATCTGCTGTTTTTCTCCTTGCGGCTTTTGTTTTCATGTCTCCTCCACAAGCACCGGACATGAATGAAACATTTAGAAGCCTAGCTCTTGGCATGGAAGCGAGTAGTCTGTCTTTGGCCGGTCATGCAATCTTTCTATTTCTCTCTCAGACCATATCGGACTTCACACAAGAGCCTATTGAGCAAGCAGCATTTCTCTCAAAAGCTATTCTCTTATTTTTATCAGGGCTCGCGGCCTACGCACTATTGAAGAAAGCAGGAGTATCCACATACGAAAGTGCAGGGGGCTCAATCTTGTACTTTGCATTGGGGCATCACTGCTGTGGGGCCACACCGGAAATGTTTCTATGGCTGCTCTTTCCTCTTCTTGTCATTGCAGCACGATACCCATCGCAAATGAAAATTACGGATTTTCCGGATGGCGAGGCCATCCGGCCTCGCGATATACTGCTCGCAGGTGATGCGCATATTGGGAAATTTTCAATTGAGAACAGTATAAACGAAAGTCGCCTCTCTATGGTCGGTGCGTTCGCACTGAGTGTTATTGGCTGGAATGTGTGCTGGCAATTTTTCCTATGGCCTTTATCACTATCGGCCATACTTATAGCCTCTATGCTTTGTCGCACGGGGGATCGCTTCTTCAAGCCAGGGACAATCTTTCGTCACATGCTAGTTTGCTTTGCTGGCTTGGCTTTTAGTCCTGGTTTATTGGCAAAAGCGCTAGGGTGGCTCAGTCTCGTCTTCGATTACATAAGCAATGACATAACTCCTTGGGGCCTCCAGATACTGGCAATCGAGACCCCTGATTTTCACAAATTGCCGATCCTACTTTTACTATTGATGTTGACGATACTGCGAATGCTCTACCGGCCGAGACCCTTAACCTGGGACATTATCTCTTGCTATTGTTTAGCCGCGACTCTACTGCTGTGCGACCATAGGTTGATGTTTCCCTTCGTGTTTTGGTCTTGCTTATTGAGCGCGAATTTTCCAGGAATTGAGGAAGACCGCATACCAGCGCTTAAACCAAAAAGCGATCGTTTGGGCCTTGGCTTAGTTTTAGCACTTTTATTTTCAGGTCTGCTTTGGTCCATATTTGCTGGGCAACCGACAAAGCAGCAAACACACTCGCTTGCTGGAGATCTGCTACGAAAGATACCCAAATATACAGGGCAACATGAGACTCGAGTAATCGCCCACCCCAACTTAAACGGGGAATCGCTCTTTTTGGGTAAGCGCATCTTTGCGGCCAATGCCCCCGAGAGTTTAGAAGCCAATGAAAAAGCTCTCACAGGTTCTCTAGCATCTGATGCATGGCACATATTCAATCACACAGAAAAACTAGAAGCCGTGCTTTCACATTGGGGAGCCGACTACCTGATTACCTATTACCAATCTTTCCTAAGCACGTATCTCATCGAGTTAGGAGGATGGAAGATCGTCGCTTTCTCTGAAGATCCAGTCAATATTGTTAAAGGCCAAGTAGAGAGCAAGCAACTCGTTCTACTTGCAGGAAAGGATACAGCTTTGGCTGGAGCGAACTCAGAGATAAAGAATCACAGACTATTAGAAAGCTGTACAGCGTCGCACTAGGTTACATGTTTGGAGCTTTAAAAATAGGGAATTTCGTAGCTTTGAGACAAGATCGGCTAGATGTCTTACTAGCAGAGGCTCTCTCTGGACTAGGTAGAAGGATGGCGAGAGAGATCTGCAACAAAGGGCTCGTTACCGTTGATGGTCTAATTAGAAAATCTGGTTTCTCTGTAAGCGCTGGGCAAGTAATCGAAGTATTTGAGATCCCCGACAAAAGCGGAATAGATATTCAGAAACAACATGAGATAGACGTTCGCTATGAGGACGATCACCTGATGGTTGTTTATAAACCGAGCATGATCCATTCCGTGTCCATTGCCAAAAACAAATCCAGCTCACTCTCTGCTTTGCTTGTTCACCACAATCCAGCTCTAGGCTCCGCCAGCGCGACACCTGAAGATGGCGGACTAATCCACCGCTTAGACTATTACACAAGCGGCTTATTGATTTGCGCAAAAACACGAGCAGTCTGGATTGAGCTGCGGGCAAACCTCAATGCTGGGCAGATACACAAAGAATATTTAGCTCTGGTTGGTGGTAGATGCCTATGGAGCACAAAAGAAGTCAGAGCCCCTCTGTTGCTCAGAAGGGGATCGGGGAAAGTGGTAACTCTGGCTCAAGAAGATGTTGCACGCGAACATATCGCTGGTCGCATTTGTCCCGCAGAAACGTCATTCACATTGATGTCCTCACTTGCCCCTCTCAACTCCGAAACCCATGCGAGCGTTGTCAAAGCAAGTGGATATGCAATGAGAAGACACCAGATCCGGTCTCATCTCTCCTTTCTGGGACATCCACTTGTCGGCGACACGCTCTATGGCAGCGAGCATAGTTTGGGCGAGTATCCGATCTTTAAAAGGTCTGAAGGTTTCTTTCTTCACGCATATTCTCTGTCTTTCAAGCATCCCATTACGTCGAGAGAAATGGAGCTGCGCGATGAGTCCGAATGTCCAATCCGCCCTTCGGTAATAGTTTCTTGAGGCATATCGGGATACGTCACAGCGAATCCAGGTTTGGGTAACCGTTCACTGAGTTGGCAAGTTGGTCATCATTGGTGTAGATCGCAGCGATAATGGTGACTCGAATGGACAAAACCATTAAGGTTTTGCCGTATATGTGAACGGTTACTGTTTCCGGATCTTCCCCCACACTCAGACCATATTTCTAAGGAACCTCCACTTAATCAAAGGAGGAGTCACCATAGTTGTCAGCATTACCATTACGACAACGGCCCCATATGTGCCTGCGTCTATAATTCTTTCCCCATGAAGAGAGAGAGAGAGGCCAATGCTCGCGAATATCAGACCGACTTCTCCTCTAGGAATCATACCTAGACCTACGGCCCAGCGATCATAGCCTTTTTCTAGGACACCTAATCCGCAGATCTGCTTGCCGACAATTGCGGCTACGGTTAGCACCAGTGCGAAACCAAGGATGTCTAAATGCGCGAAATGAGAGACGTCGACTTTTGCGCCCATTAGGACAAAAAAGATCGGCACTAAAAAGGTAGATAGTGGCTCTAAGAGTTCTTCTATTGTCGCATTTCGATTTCGCTTCTTGAGATCTACGTAATGGACTGGATCTAGAACTAGACCCGCTGTGAATGCGCCTACAATTGGAGCGAGACCTGCAATGCCAGCGAGGTAACTCATGCCAAAGCAAATACCCAAGCTCATCAAGAGAAGTATTCCATGACTGCGTAAATGCCGTGCTCCCCGAAAAATCCAGGGTGATAGGAACCCGCCGATAAGGATGGCAGCGAACAAGAAGCCCACAGAGATAAATACAATCTTTAGTATCGCAAAGCTCTCTATGGCAGAGCCTTTGTTTGCCGCTTGGATAATAGCGCTGATTATTGCCAGGACTAGTAGACCTAAAACATCGTCAACTACAGCAGCTCCGAGAATGATCTTGGCTTCTGGCCTTTGAATCTGGCCGAGATCTTTTAATACTCGGGCCGTAATCCCAACGCTTGTGGCACAAAGGGTTGCCCCTATAAAAGCATGAAGCATTGTGCTCCCATCCGGCACAAAATACGCTGCGACACCCCAGCCTAGAAAGAAAGGGGCAACCACACCCAGAACAGCTACGATCAGAGAAGACGGACCGACCTTGAGCATCTCTTTTATATTGGTCTCCAATCCGACCTGGAATAGAAGCAAGAGGACACCGAGCTCGCTTAAGACAGCAATCGTCTGATCGTGCTTTATATATTCAAAATAATGAAATCCAAAAAGCGCCAGATTACCTAAGACAACACCGATGATCAGCTCTCCTAGCACTTCGGGTTGTTTAAGGCGCAGGGCTATATCGCCACCAATTCTACCTGCGACAATGATCACGACCAAAGAGAGTAAGACTTGGAGGATTGGACCCTCGTGGCCGACGACGCCGCTTTGTGTCTCATCAGCCAAAGCTAAGTCTACAAATCCACACATACCCAGGAGAAGAATCCCAACAGATCCCAAAGACAGTAGCCTGAGATTCCTATTTGCTAATAATCGCTTCACGTCTCGCCTTTTTAATTTGTGAATTCGCTTCTCTTCTCGCGGTTGAGAAGTTTTTTTACAGATTGCTCAACCAGAGACTCGCCATTGAGCACTTTGTTTACCTCTTCGACAATCGGCATAGATACGCACATATCCTGAGATAGGGCCAATATGGCACTCGCGTTTACAACGCCTTCGACAACCTGACCCAGCCTCTTTGTCACGTCTTCCAAATTCTCGCCTCGCCCTAGACCCAAACCGACCTGCCGATTTCTGCTCAAATCTCCGGTCGCAGTTAAAATTAAATCTCCCAAACCGCTAAGACCTGTGACCGTCATGGGACTAGCACCTAGAGAGAGCGCCAATCTCTCTATTTCTACAAGCCCCCTCGTGATCAACGCGGCCCTAGAATTTGCGCCCATATTCATTCCATCTACAATCCCAACAGCAATCGCAATGACATTTTTCACGACACCACCGACTTCGACGCCGATGACATCTTTTGAAGTATAGGTTCTCAAATTTCCGTGGTGAAAAAAGTTCGAGACTCCCTCTGATGTGGTTTCGCTTATACTCGCAACGGTAACTGCTGTCGGGTACCCCTGAAAAACTTCTTTGGCAAAGCTGGGGCCGGATAACACGGCTATTCTTTCGGGATTGCCAAGCTCTTGGGCCAATACAGAGTGCATGAACTTTAGGCTGCCGACTTCAAGTCCCTTTGCTGTGTTGACCACCAATGTATTTGTGGATGTTGTGTCTTTTATATCATTACTAATTTTTCTGACCGCTGAGGACGGGACAGCGACAACGAGTAGGCTTTTGTCTCTAACGGCAGACTTCAAGTCCGTTTCAAAAAGGAGATTATCGGGGAGCTGTAAGCCCGGCAGGTACCTGTGATTCTCGCGGGCGCGCTCCATAGCTGCAAGCGCAACGCCATCTCGACCCCAAAGAGTTGCGTGATAGCCAGCTCGAGCCAAATGCGAGGCCAACACAGTTCCCCAGCTACCTGAGCCGAGAACCGCGACCTTCTTACTCTGATTCTGACTCGGTATCTTCTTGTTGCACGAGCACATCTTCTTCCAGCACCTCTTCATCGGCTTCTGCAACTTGGGCTATAGAAGCGACCTTTTCCCCTTCCTCCAAATTAACAATGCGAACCCCCATCGTATTTCGGCCTATTAGGGAGATGCTATTGATAGGCGTGCGGATAACCTTGCCGCTGGTTGTAATTAACATCGCATCATGAAGCGGCTCGGCTATACTACAGCCGACGACAGAACCGTTTCTCTCACTGGTCTTAATGTCTATTACACCCATGCCTCCTCGGCCCTGGACCCTATACTCCTCAACAAGCGTGCGCTTGCCGTAACCTTTCTCGCAGATGGTAATGAGCGCTTGATCCTGTTTGAGTCCTTGCCCATCTCCACCTTCTGCTAGAGACGATGTGGAAGCAATGATAGTTAAGCTAACAGGAACATCATCTCTGCGCAGAGTGAGCGCCTTACATCCTCGCGCAATTCGCCCCATCACTCTTACGTCTGTTTCTGGGAAGCGAATAACAATTCCGTTTCTTGTGGAGACAAGACAGTCATCAGCACCATGAGTTAGTTGCACCGCTATGAGCTGATCGTCATCACTCAAAGTCGTGGCTCTAATTCCACCTGCTCTTACGTTGGCGAAATCCATCAAATCTATCCGCTTGATGAATCCCTGCTTTGTCAGCATCACGACAAAGCGCTTTGGATCGAACTCACGGACTGGCAAAATAGCAGAAACCCTTTCGTCAGGGTCGAGCTGAATCATGTTTACAATCGCCCGTCCCCTAGCGGTCCTCTCGCCTTCTGGCAACTGATATACCTTAATCCAGTACAGCCTCCCCAAATTGGTAAACACGAGCAGGTAGGCGTGAGTCGATGCGACGAAGAGTTGTTCTATAAAATCCTCATCGTTTTCCGCCAAGCGCTTTGTAGCGAGAACACCTTTGCCTCCTCTTTTCTGGGAGCGATAGAGCGAAGTGGAGCATCGCTTGACGTAGCCTTTATGGCTGATCGTAACGACCATATCTTCTTCTGCGATAAGATCCTCTAATTCGATCTCCTCTCCATTCTCTTCAATCACAGTCCTTCTGGGATCGGCGAATTTATCTCGAATTTCTTCCAGCTCGCCAACAATAATTCTGTCGACTCTTTCTCGATCTGCGAGGATTGATTCCAAATCCAATATTCTCAACACCAACTCGCTATACTCATCTTCAATTGCCTTGCGCTCGAGACCCGTGAGTCTCTTTAGAGGCATATCTAGGATGTGCTGCGCCTGGATTTCGCTCAAGCCAAATTCAGCTTGCAGCTTGATCCTAGCCTCGGCAGTCGCGTCACTGCTGCGAATGAGCTGTATGATTTTGTCTATGTGATCGAGGGCAATGCGCAAGCCTTCAAGAATGTGGACTCTAGATTTTGCCTTTTGCAGTTCATAGAGAGAACGCCGGCGTACTATCTCCCTTCGGTGCTCTATGAAGCAGGTCAACATTTGCGCTAAGGTAAGAATCCTCGGGCGCCCATCGACAATAGCCCGCATAGTCACACCATAGCTTTGTTGCAAGGGAGTGAGCTTGAAAAGTTGATTTAGAACTACCTCATCTACGGCATCCCGTTTTAATTCGATAACAATACGCATGCCGGATCTATCGGACTCGTCTCTGAGCCGAGAGATACCATCTATCTTTTTGTGGTTAACAAGCTCAGCGATTTTTTCGACGAGCCTTGCCTTGTTCACTTGGTATGGAATTTCATCGACGACGATCGCCTGAGCTTCCCGTTTACCTGTGCTTAAACTCTCAATATGGGTCTTGGCTCTTAGCTTCAAGATGCCCCTGCCAGTAGCGTAAATTTGGCGAATAGGAGATGCGCCATAAATTATGCCGGCAGTCGGGAAATCCGGCCCGGGTATAATTTCCATCAGGTCTGATAAAGAGACTTCGGGGTTCCTTATCAGCGCAATCGTCGCTGTGATCACTTCCGTAATATTGTGCGGCGGTATGGATGACGCCATGCCTACGGCAATACCCTCGGCTCCGTTAATCAAAAGATTAGGGATGCGCGAAGGCAATACGACTGGCTCTTTTGTCGTATCGTCAAAGTTCGGTGTGAAATCGACAGTGTCCTTGTCTATGTCCGCAAGAACTTGCTCGGCAAGGGCTCTCATGCGGCATTCTGTATACCTATATGCGGCCGCAGAATCTCCGTCGACTGAACCGAAGTTGCCTTGTCCATCAATGAGTGGGTATCGCAAGTTCCAGTGTTGAGCCAAACGCACCAATGCATTGTAAACTGCGCTATCACCATGAGGGTGAAACTTTTTTAGAACCTCACCGACAACCCCTGCGCACTTGGAATATTTTTTCCCAGACGTGAGTCCCTCGCTAAACATTGCGTAGAGAATTCTCCTGTGCACGGGCTTCAAGCCATCCCTCACATCAGGCAAAGCCCTGCTGATGATCACACTCATTGCGTAGTCCATATAAGAACTGCGCATTTCGTCTTCTATATTCACCGGTATTATGTGAGCGGCTTCCATGACGGGTTCTCCAGTGCTCTCGCGTTAAATGTCTACGTGTTTAGCGCTCAGAGCGTTTCTTTCTATAAACTCCCTGCGAGGCTCGACGACATCTCCCATTAGGAGAGTGAAGAGCGCATCGGCCTCAATGACATCCTCAATTCTCACTTGCAATAAGCTACGTGTTTCAGGGTCAAGCGTAGTATCCCAAAGCTGGTCAGGGTTCATTTCGCCAAGACCTTTAAATCGCGTGATCATCATTCCGGATCGGCCTTTCTCATTGACCGACTCTCTAACGGCAAACACATCTTTGAATGTTTCTGCCTTTTCTGCCCCGACCACGTTCTTTAGCCGAAGAGGCGCTCCACCCAACATTTGTTGTTTGGTATAGAGCTTTCTAACACCTTGGAGACGTTCGGAAGAAATGAACTCATAATCGACAACGATTTTCTTATCACCACTAGATGTCGGTACAAGCAAGTCAACATACATCTCTCCGCTTTCGGCAGTATGCACGCTGGCAAAGATCCTCTCTTTAGTCTCGTTTGCCGCAACTTCCGCCTTTATAGCTTCGAGTAATCTATCTGCAAATTCGCAGGTGCCTCTCTCAGAAGACAGAACTGCGCTCAGGTCGGTCACCCCATCCAGGACCTTAACCAAACCGACAACGGCCTCCTTGATCCAACCAAGCTCAAATAGCATCTTCATATAGCTATCGGACTTGCTCACCTCTCTGATGAAGTTTTCCAACTCCTGGCCCTCAAGCGAAAAACCTTCACTATGTCCGCAGAGATTAAGACCGTCGGCCCCAGCATGGATAATAAACGTCTCAAACGCAGACTCATCGTGAAGAAAACTTTCCTTCTTGCCTTTCTTCACACGGTATAGTGGTGGCTGCGCGATATAGAGATGCCCTTTTTCGATTAGCTCTGGCATCTGCCTGAAAAAGAAGGTCAAGAGGAGTGTCCTAATGTGGCTTCCATCCACATCGGCGTCTGTCATGATGATCACCTTGTGGTATCTGAGCTTGGCGATCTCGAAATCGTCTCGTCCTATGCCGCACCCCAAGGCCGTGATTATGGTTCTTATTTCCTCAAAACCGAGCATCTTATCAAAGCGGGCCTTCTCTACGTTTAGAATCTTACCCTTGAGAGGGAGTATGGCCTGATTTTTCCTATCTCTGCCCTGTTTAGCTGAACCACCCGCCGAGTCTCCCTCAACCAAAAATACCTCACATCCCGCAGGGTCTTCGTTTTGGCAGTCAGCTAGCTTTCCCGGAAGGGCCATAGAATCGAGAGCGCCTTTTCTGCGCACAAGCTCTCTAGCTTTTCGCGCGGCTTCTCTTGCACGCCTAGCATCTACCGACTTACCTACAACTATTTTAGCTACACGTGGATTCTCTTCGAGATAACGCGAAAGCCTTTCGCCGAGCAACTGCTCGACCATGCCTTTGACTTCGCTGTTGCCCAGCTTAGTTTTAGTCTGCCCTTCAAACTGAGGCTCCGGTATTTTCAGGCTTATAATGGCGGTGAGACCTTCGCGTATATCTTCTCCCTGAAGAGTCTCCTCTGATGACTTAAACACATTATTGGCTAATGCGTAGTTATTGACCGAACGAGTTAGTGCGGCTTTAAAACCAGCAAGATGTGTCCCACCTTCGATTGTGTTTATGTTGTTTGCGAACGAAAAAACAGATTCGGTGTAGCTATCATTGTACTGCATAGCTACTTCAAGACTGATACCGTCGCGTTCCTCGTTGAGATAAATTATATCGGGGAAAAGAGGTGTTTTTGTTGTGTTTAGGTGCTCTACAAAACTGCGGATACCGCCTTCGTAATAGAACTCTTGATGGCGTGCGACTCTCTCATCGTTAAAAACAATAAGAACCCCAGCATTTAGGAAAGCCAGCTCTCTAAATCGAGTTGCAAGCGTGTCGTACTTGAATCCCTCCAGATCGCGAAATATCTCCTCCTTGTCTGGAGTGAAATTAACTCTCGTACCTGTGTCTGTGGCTATTCCGACTTCTCTAAGCGGATAGAGAGGAACCCCCTTTCGATACTCCTGGATGTAGGCTTTGCCTTGACGGTGCACCTCAACCAAAAGATGAGAACTCAGGGCATTTACGACAGAAATACCTACACCGTGTAAACCACCCGATACTTTGTAGGCCTTATTTTCAAATTTTCCACCTGCATGGAGCTTTGTTAGCACGACCTCGACAGCACTTATTCCCTCTGTCGGGTGAATATCGACGGGAATACCTCGGCCATTATCTTCTACGCTTATAGAGCCATTCATATGCACAGTAACTATAATTTTCGTGCATTGGCCGGCCATTGCCTCATCAATTGAATTATCCGTAACCTCAAAGACTAGGTGATGGTACCCCCTCTCACCGGTATCTCCAATATACATACCAGGCCGCTTGCGGACAGCATCAAGACCTTCCAAAACCTTGATCTTATCCACGCCGTAATCGTCAGGACTATTATCTAAAACTGGTTGTAATTCGGTCATAGTTGAATCACCTGCCCCGTTAGGCCTTACTAGCAATGCTTACGCTTGTCTTATATCCCTCACATCAAACTCAAATGAACTTCCAAGGCCAATTCTCTTGTAGAGATCGGCATTATTCAAACCCTTGCGTATTAATTTAAGTTTGCTGCGCGTAGATAATATTGGAACCTGAGAGTTTATTATTTGCGCATAGGAACGCTTACCCTTATATCCTCTTTTGCTACTCTCAGCAAAAAACTTACTGTTTAAATTTCAGACAGTTATATAGATTCCACGTAACTACTCATTAAGTGTGGGCCATGTCGCTATCTCGGAAGACGGGCGGTTCGAGAACCACCCGATTTTACCTCTAATGTTTCAGACATTACCCACACTTAATGATCAGTTAGGATTCCACATAACCGCCTTTAACCCGAATAACAGAATAGTTATCAACGATAGAAGATATGTGCTTTGGAACTTCAGTAGATGTAATAATTAGTTGGCATGGATAGCTGTGAATTAAGGAGTAAAGCGATCTCCTTCTCTCCATATCCAATTCAGACTCCAAATCATCAAGTAGAATGAGTGGTCGTTCTCCGGTCTTATTGTATAGCAGCTCAACTGTTGCAAGTTTCATTGCAAGAGCAATACTCCTTAGCTGTCCCCTTGATGCTGATTTCCTCGCTTGTAGTATGTCCTTTGTGTCTTCGGTCCTAGAACTAAACGATATGTCTATGTCATCCCTGTGTGGCCCTATTGTCGTCGTCCTATATCGCAAGTCACGCTCTGTATTTCTTTTCATCAACAAATAAATATCTTCCTTAGAAAGCACCGACATCACATCTCTTATAGATTCTCCAATGTAGTTGAAATTTACCCGCTCTTTGACGGCAAAATCATTGGAAACGATGCTTTCGTATATTGGCAGGAAGAAAGAATATATCTCAACCAAAATGCTCTGTCTTTTTGTAGCTATTTTGTTTGCGTATCCAGCAAGCATTTCTGTGAGCAAATCTAGCTCTATCGCAAAACTCTTGCCCCTTTCATCTTTCCCAGCCAAGAGAGCATTCCTGCTGCGCAGAACCTTGTGATACGAAAGAGTCTCATCTATGAAATCGGCATCTGTAAGCGCCAAAACTCGATCCACAAAATTTCTTCTGATCTGAGGTGGTCCAGAAACTATTTCTGCATCTTCCGGAGAAAAACAAACGACAGGGAAGCGTCCCAAGAAATGCTTGGCGCTGGGAACTGGATTGCTATCAATCCAAAAGCTCCTCCTGCTGTCTGCTGCATTAAAGCGAATAGAGAGGCTATTTTCGTTGGAGAGGCTATCTCTAATTAGTCCAGAAATCTCGAAACCTATTGGCCTCTCTAATGTATCTTCATGTGAGACCCTACAAATCACATCTCGGAGTGTGTTCGTTCTAAAAGATCTAGTAATCGATAGAATATGAATTGCTTCCAGTATGCTTGTCTTGCCCTGCCCATTAGCACCAACCAATATAGAAACCCCGCTAGGAAAATAAATATTCTGCTTACCTAGATTTCTAACTGATGAGACACCAAGTTGTAAAAGTTGCATTTATTCGAAGCGCATAGGCATTAAAATACAAGAGAATTCCTCGTCTTTATCATCACAAAAAATCGCAGGTCCCTCCTCACCACTAAACTTGATCCTAACCTTCTCTAAGTTTTGCATAACACTTAAGAGATCGAGCATATAACGAGCGCTAAACCCAATGGTTACATCATCTCCGTCTTGATCTACAGATATTGATTCAGCTCCTTCTCCATACTCGGCACTTGATGATGAAATAAATATTTCTCCACCTGTCATCCTAAACTTTAGCGTTTTTGGCTTATCCGTACTAACAAGCGCAATTCGCCTTACAACCGAGACTAAGTCCGCCTTGTTCACTAAACAAGAACCAGAAATATAGGTAGGCACGATTTGCATGTAGTCTGGATACTTGCCATCTACAAGCCTTATGCCGAGGGTAACACCCGCTGTTCTCACTGTGAAAAAACCACCATTTGATCCTACTTCGATGTGATCGTCAGGGCTTTCTTCAATAACTCTCTTTAATTCAGAAACTCCTTTGCGTGGAATGATTATGCCTTGAGATATGAATGGAAATTCGATTGGGCGTTCAATAAAAGACAACCTATGTCCATCAGTAGCTACAAAACGCATTTTTTTAAAATTGCTCGAAGTGTTGGAACGAATATCTATAAAAATACCATTTAGATTAAAACGCGTTTCATCCGAAGACATAGCAAACGCAGACTTTTCTATCATCTCAAGGACTGTTTTAGAGCTAATCTTTACAGGCTGTTCTAAGTCAACACCTGATATATCTGGAAACTCTTCAGCTGATGTCCCATTCATTTTAAATCGAGACACACCGCTTACGATCTCTAGTCTTTGTCCTGGAACAACTTGTAGACAAATCTCATTCTCTGGAAGCTCCCTAACTATGTCATGAAAAATCTTTCCATCGATAGTTATACTACCTGAAGACTCTACTTTAGCTTGCTCACGGCCAAGAAAACTAATTTCGAGATCCGTTGCTGTAACTGACAAGTGTGATTCTTCTGCTGATAACTTTACGTTGGCCAACACCGGCATTGTGTTTCGCTTCTGAACTATAGAACTGCTCAGATATAACAACCGTGAAAGTTTATCTTTTTCTATTATGAGTTTCATTTTTTTCTTCCTGAAAAATCAATCAAATGTGAGCAATCACATTATGCATTCCCAAATAGGCTAGGTTTTAAGTTTGGGGATATTCCAGCAATTGCGGCAATACGTAAAGCGACACTACTGATTTTTTTGGTATTTCATATAGCGCACTTTTCACACTTAAAAAGTAGTGAATCAACCTTATCAACACCTCCTCTTTATTTCTTACTTCTTATCTTACTTTTTAAAATTAAAAGAAGTAGGAGTAATAGGCCAAGCCAATTTTGTTTATTACTGATTTAACTTCATGTAACTAAAAGAAATAGCATGTTGATAAAGGTATTGATAAACAGTGGAGAACTTGGTGATGAATTGTGAATTGGTGTTGATAATTAGAAACAATATTGGCTTTACGCCTATTTTCTAAAAGTTATTAACAATCTACCCACTGTCTTATCAAGAAGTTATCCACAACAAATCCACCATCAACAATGTGCTTTTAGATTAAGTCGTATGAAGGAGCAAAAATGTATGTTGTTCCATAATCACAAATACTTATGACTTATAGAGACGAATAATATAAACGCAAAAAACATGTCTAAAATATAACTTGTGGACAAACCTGTGGATAACTTGTTGGTAAATTAAAACCAAAATGTTGGCTAGCTTGTTTCCACAGGTTATTGAGGTGAATAAATGTTTTTATGTGGATAACCCTGTGGATAAGGTGTGAACATTCTTGTTGATAAGATGCAAGAGGGCAACTTATTGCTATTTTGACAGCTGCCGACTCAAGGTAAATAAAATGGTCTGATTAGCATCAGACGAGGCCTCACAGATAAGCAATATATACCCATAGCAAATGAAAATTACGGTTTTGCGGATGCTGAGAAAACATTGAACTTTGATCTAATGTGGAAGCGGCCGTTGTCGGCCGCATATTATCTGCGATGGGTATATGTTGTTATTGGCGAGGCCATCCGGCCTCGCGATATACTGCTCGCTGGAGATGCGCATATTACGAAAATTTCAGGTGCGAGCATTATATACCCCAAACTCGGATTATCTAGAGTGCCGCTCAGTGGGCATTCTGGATGATTCAATTTTTGGGGACTGAACGGTTACCCGTTTGTGAAGTTAATACACGTCTATTTTTGACAATAACTCTTAACGATAGATACTATTTGCCTATGGCTAAGATTATATTTTATTCTTTTTGTGAAAATACATGGCTCACTTCAAAAAGAAGCCTACTTGTCCTATTCGTTTTCCATTTTATATTGATTTGTGAATCTTCATTTTCTGAAAGTTCACGTTGCACATATCGCAATGAAGCTGGGGCAGTGCGATCTGCTGACAGGCTTGAAATGATACCAAAACGCTATTTGGCAACCGCCAACTGCAACCAAGATAAGAAATCTGGGGACTCTGCGCCAGCCTCAGATTATCTAGCAAAACCTGAGGAAATAGATCTTGATGGGAGCGTACAAAAAACGAGTATCCCGACACCATTGGGAAGAATAGAGGTTCGGTGGCAAAGGGATATAGTTGCCCTATTTGGGCGAGCGCCAAACAAAGCTCTTATGGATGCGGCTAGTGCCACTTCAAAGGTCATTAGCAAAGCTGGGTTTGGCACAAGGTTGCAAGGGTTAAATTTACAATGGCAGGTGGTTTTTTTAGATGAAAATCTACCTCAGACACAAATTCCAACTTACCTAATTAAAAACTGTCACCCTGCGTGGATGACACCGCCTGCAAATATCTATGTTGTTACTCAAAGAGTTGTAGCTGGCTGTGGACGAGGAAGTCAGCCAGTGGAAAAAAGAGCAGCTGATGCAGAGCTTGCAGAGATACTTATTCATGAGATGGGTCATGTCGTAGAGTATGCATTGCTTGGGCAAAATACTCGACAAAATCGCGTTAGATCCGAGGGGTTTGCGACATGGTTTGAGGCATACGCATCCGACCTTTCAAGCGCTATATCACGCGGAACTGTGCAGGCGAAGACTCTAGCAGCTGCTAAATCAGCGATACATATGAGCCCTGACAAATTTGTTTTTCAGGGTACCGGTGAAGATTACGCAAGGGCGTCAATGTATTTTTCTGCAATTGTAGAAAAGTGTGGTGTGAACGGCCTCTTAAAAGTATATGACACAATGAAATCGCAAAACCTGGATTTTTTTCCAGCGATAGAGAAAACACTTTATTGGAACCAGAAGCGTCTCGATCAGGAAGTCTTAAATCTCGTCAGCGCAAATTAGACATAATCTTTCTCTTTAGATGTAAGTAGATACTTCGGTGAATTGATGGCTGATAGAAATTTCGATTGTGTGGTTATAGGCTCAGGCCCAGGTGGATATGTCGCAGCTATTCGGGCAGCCCAGCTTGGACTCAAAACGGCTGTGGTTGAAAAGGATGCACCTGGTGGCATCTGTCTAAACTGGGGATGTATACCCACGAAAGCCCTGCTAAAGAGCGCAGAACTGTATCAGTCCATGTGCCACGCGCAGACCTATGGTCTGAGCGCGTCTGAAGTGTCCTTTGATATGGGTGCAATAGTTGATCGCTCTCGGCGCGTCGTAGACAAAATGTCTAAGGGAATAAACTTTCTTCTTACAAAAAACTCCATCGAATACATTCAGGGTTTAGCTGAAATTAAGGGGCCCCGACTGCTTCAAGTCTCTAAGCAAAAAGGTGAGAAAGAAACGATTGATTTCGAGAAACTAATAATTGCTACCGGAGCAAGACCGCGCAACTTCACATCCCTACCTGTTGATGAAGAGAGAATTATAAACTCTCGTCACGCGCTTGCTTTGCGCGAACTTCCATCTCGTCTTCTTGTAATAGGCGCAGGTGCAATAGGCGTGGAGTTCGCCTATTTTTTCAGCTCTTTTGGCACGGAAGTCACTCTGGTCGAAATGTTAGATCGAATACTTCCACTAGAGGACCAAGAAGTCTCTCAAGGTCTGGCAAACTCGCTCAGGCGCAACAATAAGATCAAGATCCACACAAGCGCCAAGGTGAGTTCCATGAGGCGCGTTGGCGAAACGGTAGAGGCTGAGATCGAAGCCGGTGGTGTGAAAACAAATTGGAGTGGGGACTACGCTTTAGTTGCCGTTGGAATGCAGGGCAACGTAGAGCGCTTGGGCCTTGAGAACGTCGGCATTATCCCTCAAAAAAATTTCATACCTGTAAACGACTATCTGCAGACTTCTGCTCCCAACATATACGCTATAGGAGATGTCATAGGCACCCCCCTCTTGGCTCATGTCGCTAGTCATCAGGGCATCATAGCGGCCGAACACTCTGCTGGAGTTAGCACGCATCCTCTCGACTACAACACGATTCCAGCATGCACTTATTGCCAGCCACAAGTTGCCTCAGTCGGTCTAACAGAAAGCAAGGCAAAGGAGTCCGGCTATACTGTAAAAGTAGGCAAGTTCCCATTCGCCGCAATAGGCAAAGCCGTAGCGTCTGGTGAAGGCGATGGCTTCGTTAAAGTAGTTATAGACTCTCAAAGCGAAGAGATACTTGGTGTGCATATCTTACATGCCCATGCATCCGAACTCATAGCAGAAGGGACAATAGCCAAAGCACTCGAAGCAACGGCAACTAGCGTATTCAACACAGTCCACCCACACCCAACACTAAGCGAAGGCCTGATGGAGGCAATGGGCTTGGCGTTAGGCAGAGCTATACACTTGTGAATTCAGTCCTGTGAAGGGGGAGCGGTTGCTGCTGGGTCAAGCAATGAATAGTTCCGCCGCCGACAAGAAGGTCTCTGCAATAAATGCCGATGACTTCTCTCTGCGGGTATATTTTGGAAAACAGAGATAGGGCATTTCTGTCGTTTGGATCATTAAAAGTAGGCACCAGGACAGCACCATTGGCTAAGTAGAAATTCAAGTAACTAGCCGCGAGTCTCTGCCCTCTGTAGTAAACCGCACTCGGGAGAGCAAACTCCACTATTTCTAGGCCCAAACCGAACTCGTCGTTTGCCGTTTTTAGTGCCCGAGCGTTGGCCTCCATCTTCTCAAAATTCTCGAGATCTGAAATGTCTGCTTTTGGTAATGCTACTGTTCTCTGATCCAAAAACCGTGCGACGTTATCTATATGGCCATGGGTGTCATCTCCGCATAGCCCATAGGGAAGCCAAATCAATTTGGAGCACCCAAGATATTTTTGAAAAGCCAGCTCGTAATCTAACTTTCTCATACCCGGGTTCCTCTCTTTGATCGATGACAAAAGGCACTCCTGGGTTACTAAGAAAACTCCGTCACCATTGCTATCAAAGCAGCCACCTTCCATAACGAAAGCCCCTGCATCATCTGGTCTGCATGCTGTAATTACAGGGCAAGATGTTTGCTCGGCCATGAACTCAGCGATGAGCCTGTCGCTTTTATGCTCCTCAAATTCAGCCCATCCATTAAACTCCCAGTTGATCCAGCGCAGCTCTGCGCAGGAGTCAATTACAGCGCTAGCCCCGCTATCCCTGATCCAAGAGCGATCTGTCGCGCATTCTAGTATTTCCAAATCAAAGCAAGGAGACTGCTTAAAAACGCCGGCGTCAGTGAGAATACCTTTTGCCTGCTGCGCGATGTCGCTGTCAGCAACGAGCATGCATACATTCTGAAACCTAAGCAGGTTCCTGACTATTTCAGCAAACGACCAAAGAACACTCTCTCGCTTTCCAGGCCAGTCGAGATCTGTGTTCTGAGGCCAAACCAGCCAGGTCTTCTCCTGAACTTCCCACTCAGCGGGGAATCTGTTTGTCCTCTTCAATGAATCCTGCTCAGACATACTCACGCTCCCTGCTCACACATAATCATCCTGGCTTAAAAATTGAGTAGGCATTCAGTCCCCCTAAACTCGGATCATCCCGAGTGCCCCTGGAGGGGCCGATTTGCGGATGCAAATCGGGGGTGACAACAACTAACCGTTCACACATACGGCAAAACCTTAATGGTTTTGTCAATTCGGGTTACCACCATTGCTGGATCTACACCAGTGATGGCCAAACTTGCTGAGGACGTGAACGGTTACAAAATTGAGTTTAGAAATGACACTTACCAGTCATCGCATGTTTTTCACATTTGCAAGAAACCGAGAGAGCACATCTTTGTAGGCGTCGATTCTTCTGTCTCTAAGAAACGGCCATGTCTGTCTTGTTGTCTCGATCTCAGACCTCTTGCACACAGTTACCAGAACCTTCGACTCTTCACCTTGAGCCGCTGCAGCGAATCGGCCAAAAGGATCGGCGATAAATGAGGCACCAAAGAACTCTATCCCCTCATCGTCTTTTGCATCCCTTTCTCGCAATTCAACACCAGACCTGTTTACAGAAGCGACATAAACTCCATTGGCGATCGCATGACTTCTCTGCATGATAGTCCAAGCGTCTCTTTGTTCACCGCCAACTTCAGGGCTCTCGCTCAAGAGGCGCCCTATAGCTGTCGGATAAAAAAGTATTTCTGCTCCACCAAGAGCCGCGATGCGTGCAGCTTCGGGATACCATTGATCCCAGCAAATAAGCACAGATAGCCTAGCGTAGGCAGTTTTAAAAACAGGGAAGCTTTGCCCAGGATCCCCTGGCGTAAAATAGTATTTTTCATGGAAGCATGGATCTTCCGGTATATGCATTTTGCGATAGACGCCAAGCAGTGCCCCATCGGCATCAATAATAGCTGCCGAATTAAAATAAACACCGGGTGCCGCCTTCTCGAAAACAGGCACAATGAGCACAAGTGAGAGTTCAGCAGCCAGACTTTGAAACCTCTGCGTTAAGGGCCCTGGAATTTCCTCGGCAAGAGCGAATGCCTCGCTACTATGCCCTATGCAAAAGTATCTCGATGCAAACAGCTCCTGGAGGCACACAATCTGAGCCCCCCTATTAGCTGCTTCCCTAACACCCTTCTCCGCCAGTGAGATGTTATTGCACGGATCCACAGCGCATGGGTTTTGAACTAAGCCAACGACGAAATTATCAGACTCCGACATGTGAAGAGACTCCTAAAAAGCATGCGTGCGTGGAAACCAAAGGCGGCAAATTCGCCTTCCTAAGAAGCTAGATGCTTCAAGAGCAAATACCATATTCAGAATGGACCCTCCAAACCGCCAAGGCATTTGGGCTGCTTTATCCATCGCACCTAGTAGCTCGCTCCACCGCTATCGGCAGATGTTGATGGAAGCAAGATAGGAGATTCACATCTCAATTAGGCAACACCGCGCTTATCGAAAGACATAACCCTCTCATGTAATTATCATTGAAGACGATGTCCTAGATAAGTGTGTTGAGCGCAGTACGCCGTTTATGAATTTTTTTGAAGCCATGCAAAGATCTCTACAGATGTGTGGTTTTGTATACCGAGTAAGAGCATGACACTAGCCGCGCAGACTGATCGACAACCACCTGACTCTTCATCAACTAGACGTCGTGGTGTGCGGCGTCCTGGCTCATCCCCAAGAGCGCAAGATGAGACCCCTCGGCGTCCTAGCGCACGCCCTGGTAGTCGTAGCGGACAAAGCGAGAATTCCACTTCTGATAGGAGTAACTTCTCTGGCCTCGAACGCATTGGTGTAAAAGCCCTATCCAAACTGGGCTTAAGGTTTCTTGGGCCTGTCGGTGCTTACCTGACTGCACGTGAGGGGATTCCCATCGTTGCCTCTGCCGCTGCACACTTCCTCCTCAATCATCCCGATGGAGGTCGCTTTCCTTTACCGGGAACTCCACAGCGCAGAGAGTCTCAGATCGCACCAATTGCCCGTGCAGAGGAAATAATCAGCATTAGGCAAGATCCAAATACCGGGAACAGAATTTTCCAGAGTGGGGATGGCACTACGGTAGAACTAGAAACCGATCATCGCACCACGATCCTACGCGCAGACTTCCCAGGTAGTGGTGAAAAATTCGTCGCGACTATTCCTTGGGTGAGCGATGACCTTGAGAATTTGCTTAGCGTATCTGAGATAAAACAGATCCACTCAGGTCTATTAAGTAGAGGTCAAGAGGAGGCCCTTGATGGGCTTGGCGAGAGCATCAGAGGTGGGACTTTGCTTTCATGCGACCAGGCCGGCAATTGTCGGGGGTTCTTAAATGGGAAACATGTTCAGGGTAGGCTTGATGATCTCATAGCGGCAAACACCAATGCGAGCGATATGGATGATCTCAAAATTCCAGTCACATCTAAGGGAGATCCTGCACATCAGGTAATTGTTGCGGCAGATCCGGCTGGTGCTAATAGTGCGGGATCCTCTGCTGGCAATGGGTCCTCACCTGACGAGGAAGACGAGACTGCGCGAGCACGGAGACTGGGCCTGAGAAATGATGCGCTCCCTCCGTTTGATGCTGCAATGCGCAATATATTGCCACAGCTTGCTCGGCGGGAGATCGAACTTGCCCCCGACCAATATAGAGCGCTGGAAAAGAAAGTCGCAGAAAGCATTAAAAAGATAACCTACGGTAATTCATTAGACCCCAGTACCGTAGCCGATGCCATTCGCCAATTCCCGGAAGCTCTCCTAGATCCAAACGTAAGCCTCGCCGAGATGGTACAGCGCCACAACGAGACTCCTAGACAACGGGCTGATGGAGCTAAACGCACGGATGCAAGCATAGTAGGGACAAGAAACGTTGCACTCGTGCGTGATGGAAGCTATTCGCTTGTCGAGCTCCTCACACCCCCAGCCCTTAAGGACGAATCCGAACTAATGTTACACTGTGTTGGTGACGAGGACCAGCATTACGCTAGGGCCGTTGCGGAAGGGAGAACACGCATATACTCACTGCGATCTGAAGATGGCAAGCCATTAATAACCATTGAATACACCCCTGAGACTGGTGCGATCGAACAAATCAAAGGCGAACATAATCAGATGCTCACAGGTAAAGAACAACATTACGGGGCTGTGGTGGAAGCTTTGGTCCAAATCCACCGCGAGAACTCCAGCGGGCAAGGGGTAAAAACAATAGCCGATCTCAACCATACGGACATCCTGATGGTTGATAACCAAGGACATATGCAATCAGTAGGCGAGGGTAGTGCGTTAGTTGATTTCATCAGATCCAACGCAGACGACCAAGGTTCCGTGATGCTTGTTGCTGGATCCTACGTTAATGTCACTCCTAATTTAAGCATCGGCATCTTGTCTGGCCTAGCTAAATCTGATCGCATAACACTCAACATGACACACGCCGACCAAGAACAAAGGAGCTCTCTTACCGTCGTTGAGGGCAATCTACTTGATTACCATGGACGCCCTAGCCCGACTTTCGCTATTCAGCTTGAGAAACGCATGATTTCAAAAAAGATCGAGAGGTAAGTATTTGGAATAAAAAGGTGGCATGAAGTCGAAATGGCCGAAAGTGTCTGCGGTGAAGACCTACC
>Ga0247840_10003625_pt1 | contig 25802 bp, 23 predicted proteins | sample LaCruzMarch2015__FD_192404 | JGI IMG/M metagenome (GOLD analysis project Ga0247840, IMG submission 192404) | Freshwater microbial communities from meromictic Lake La Cruz, Castile-La Mancha, Spain - LaCruzMarch2015_17m | ecosystem: Environmental > Aquatic > Freshwater > Lake | place: Spain...
TTCCCATTCCGAACACGGAAGTGAAACGCTGCTGAGCCGATGGTAGTGCATCTCTAGGTTGTGCGAGAGTAGGTCGTTGCCAGTATTCCGCCCGGCACTTTGGAAACAAAGTGCCGGGCTTTTTTTTGTACCGCATTGGAGGCAGGCGGCGGTCCGAATGCGATCTCTGAGAAGTGGCGCGGGAGTTGGACCGTCGGTTCAGGAGGCCAGGTAGAACCGGTAGAGCCCCGATACGGATTATCTCTGATTCTGCTGCCGCTCTGCGTGACGAAGCGCAGGCTCAGGAATAAATGAAGGTTTCGCTGGATGCTCTAAATTTCCAAAATGGCCTCTTGAAGGATCCCGATCAATTGGTGGGAGGCATTTTTACCGACCTCGGAAAGGTCTTCATGGCAGAGGGTCTCAGTGGAGAGCCCGGCACCCCAGTTTGTCAGGCAGGAGAATCCGGCTACTTCGAGACCTAGTGCCCTGGCCTGGATGGCTTCAGGAACAGTGGACATGCCGACAGCATCAGCGCCCAGGCGCTGGAGCATACGGATTTCCGCAGGGGTCTCATACTGAGGGCCGTGCATCGCGGCATACACTCCTTCGTGCAGGGCCTTACCCTGGCGGGCAGCAGCTGCCCGAAAACAGCCTCGAAGCCGTGCACTGTATACTTCGGTCATATCGACAAAGTGAGGTCCCCCGATGAGGGGAGTTTGCCCGGTGAGATTGAGGTGATCGGAAATCATCATCCATGACCCGGGTGAGAAACCGGGATTCAGAGAGCCAGCCGCATTGGTGAGAACCAGTTTATTGATCCCGATCCGCTGCATGAGGACGATGGCTTTGACAACATCTCCAGCTGGCCATCCTTCATAAAGATGAACCCGCCCCTGAGCGATCAGTAGGGGTATGCCGTTGAGGCGGGCGAGAAGAAGTCGTCCCGCATGCCCCGGGACCTTGGAACTCGGAAGCCCCAACTCGCCAAAGGTGAACGAGCAGATATGGTCGAGTCGATCGGCGAAAGACCCCAAGCCAGAGCCAAGGATGATCGCGGTTTTTGCGCCGGATTCGGAAAGTTCACGCGGAACAGTCATGATATCAACCTCCTGTAGAGTTCTGTCAGATGGGGAGCATGGACGCCCGAAGCCTGTGCGCGACGGAGCGGTTCGCCCCAGATCGGTTCTATTTCCAAGAGGTTTCCTGCCCGCGCATCCACGAGTGTGGAAGGAAGGTAGGCACCCATCGGCCCGGTCCGTTCAATTTGAAAGTCAGCATAGGACGGTGGGATATCGTGCCCCTCAGAGGCCGCGATGGCGCGGACCTCATTCATAAGCGCCCGGCACTTTGAGGAGAGGTCCGGATCGTCAAGAATCCTGTCCACCGCGACATTTTCCAGCGTGCAGAGGCCGTTAAAAGGGATGTTCCAAACCAGCTTCCGCCATCTTTCGCCGGCGAGGTCGTCGACCAGGGCGGTTTCGATTCCCGCCGACCGGAATGCTTCTACAAGGCTTCTGGTGCGATCCAGAGGCAGGCGGCAGAATTCTCCGATTGAGAGCGTTCCATGGCCGAAGTGGTTGACGACAACCGGGCTGCTTCGCGTCAGGCACACAAAACAAAGTCCGCCCATGATCCGCTCGGCACCAAAATGCCCGGCGAGGAATTCCTCGTTTCCGAGCCCGTTTTGCATGGTGATAATCCATGTGGCTTCGCCAACGAGCGGCGCGATGAGTGCTGGCAGGGATGCGTTCGATGTCGCTTTGACAGCGACGATCACGCCGTCACAGCACCCGAGGTCCTGAGGGTCGGCCGCCACGATTGGATGTGCGAGGTGAAATTCACTGCCTTCCGAGTGGATGCGGATCCCTGACTCTAGGGCGGGCGTGAATCCCGATCGCATGAGAAAGCGGATATCGTAACCCTGCGCTGCCAGTTTCGCGCCGTAGTAAAGACCGATCGATCCGGCACCGACAACCGCGATCCGTTTCCCTTTCATGACCGGAGGCGATTTATTCTCCGAGCCGCCGACCCGGAATGAGGTAGTTCACGGTGTAATCGCGGACGGCATCTTCAAGCGGAGTGGTCGGAGGCAAATACCCGGTTGAGCGGACTTTGGAGATATCCGCGCACGTATGGTATTGGTATTGCTCACGAATGTTTTCCGGCATTTCGATGAACTCGATGTCCGGTTTGGTGCCGAGAGCTGAGAACAGCGCGTTCGCGAGGTCCACCCAGGTGCGGGCCACGCCAGAACCCACGTTGAAAAGTCCGCCGGATTCCTCCGCCTCGGCGAGATGGAGCGTCATGTCCACGGCATCCTTCACATACACGAAGTCCCGCATCTGGCACCCGTCAGCAAATTCGGGTTTGTAGCTCTTGAAGAGGCGGATCTTTCCGGTCGAGCGGATCTGTTCGTAGGCTTTGCAGACAAGGCTTCTCATGTCGCCCTTGTGATATTCGTTCGGGCCGAAGACATTGAAATACTTGATGCCCACGATGTCCGGGAGGATTTCCTCCCTCCACGCGAAAAGATCAAAAAGCTGCTTCGAATATCCGTAAAGGTTGAGCGGGCGGAATGCGCGCAGGTTTTCAGCCTTGTCGTCCATGCCGGCCGACCCGTCGCCGTAGGTGGCTGCGGAGGAGGCGTAAACAAAGCGCGCGCCCGTGGAAAGAGCCCACCGGCACAGAGACTTCGTATAGGCGTAGTTGTTTTGCAGGACGTATGCTGCGTCAGTCACTGTCGTCGAACTGCAGGCACCGAGATGGAAAACAGCGGCAAATTTCCCATGGCGGTCGGGATCGCTCTGGATGTCATCCAGGAACCGGTCGGCAGGAACGTAGTCCTCAAATTCCAGCGGCTGCAAATTGCGCCATTTTTCATCCTCGCCCAGAAAATCCGTTACGACGATCTGTCCGAGTCCCCGGCGGTTCAGTTCGTTGACCAAAGCGCTTCCGATGAACCCTCCGGCTCCGGTGACTAGAATGCGCGCTTTCTCGTGGAGAAGGGAATCCCGCGGAATGGATTTTTTTGCTCCCGGGACTCGTCCCGGAGCGGTGGATTTCAGAGTGCCTTCTTTCACTCAGCGGAGTTTGATGCCGAGATCTTCGAATGTCTCATCAAAAAGCGCGGTTTTGGGACCGAAGATGTATTTTGCTCCGGTGAGGTATTCGAGGGCTCGCTTGTTGTTGCCGTTCTTGGATTCCCAAGCGGCTTGAGCGTAATACCATGCGGGGGTATCGCCAGGGTATTTGATGGTTTTGAGGATGGCTTTCGCAGCGTCCTTGTCACCGAGTTGCAGGTCGCAGAGAAAGATTTTGAATTGCAGGAGTTCGTTGCGAGGGTCCATCTGCTGCATGGCTTCGAAGTGTTGTTTCGCCTCCGAGTAACGCCGCTGCAGGAAGAGAAGCTCCCCGAGATTGAATTTCGCGGGGAAAAAATTCGGCAGCTTGGCGAGCGCCTTATCGAAATACCCCTGGGCTGCGGTATAGTCCTTCTTCTTCGTGTAGGCCGCACCCAGCAAATTGAGAACAAACGGATCGTCGGGAAGAGATTTTTCGAGCGATTGAAGCTTCTCAAGCGCCTGATCGTAATTTTTTGAATCAAAGTCCGCGAGGGAGCCTTGGAGCAGTGCCTTAGACTCGCGCGAGAGATTGGGCGGTGCGATCTGCGCTTGAACAAACGCCGCGGACGCAACGAGAAGACCGAGGATAAGGGATAAATTCTTCAAGATTCGTGATTATGGCCCGACTGCCGGACGCGGTCAATCGCGCCTTTTCCCGGTGGGAAGGCTGAGAGAAAACCGGTCAAAACCCTTTTGGGTAGACCCAGACGGCCTCTAAAACAGAGGGTTTTTCCTGAAATGAGAGCTCCACATCGCGAGCGGACTCAGGAAGATTGATGCTGACGAGATTTCCGGATTTTGTGAGACCAAGGGAGCTGGTCACGACTAGGCCCTCGACCGGATCCTTGAAGAGCAGATGAAGTGACCTTGCCGGGGATGGGAGAGTGATTTTCACGGTTGCCACCCCAGGGATCTCCGCAGGAAAACCGGTCTCCTTGTTTCCAATAAGAATGGTGCCGATGAGAAATCCGGAAGGAACGTGAAGGTAAAGAGTCTGCTCCCGGGAGCCTTTCAGTGGAAAGTGGACGGCAAACAACTTCAGTGTCGGGTAAAGTGCGCTCACATCCAGCGGGTGGTGACCCGGAAAGTGTGCTGCTGAAAAGAGAAGGCGATCCCCCCCGCGAAGCTCCTGCTCACTTGGAATTTTCTCCCTGACATCGAAGGTCTTGCCGAGGTAGCCGCCCAGTGAATTCCGATAGCCGGAAATAAAAACCCTCCCCCCGGCTGGGAAGAGAGCGCGCACTGCACCAGCCGCGTCCTCCCAGCGTTGGTCCGGCTCGAAGGCGAACGATTTGACCGCAGAATTTCCGGAAAGAAATATAGCGAAGGCAAGGCCGGTCGCGAGGAATAGACGGAATGGTGCAATGGCGGGAAATGTCAGCACCTGACAAATCAGCATTCCCGTGGCAAACGCAACCGGCATGGCCAGGAATGCGGTAATCCGAGGGGGCGGGGTGGCAAGAACCAGGCAGAACGCGTAGAAAGCGAGGATCAGGAGAACCCCGATTTGCAGGCTGATGTTGTCCTGTGAACGGTGCCGGCGGAGCACAAGTGGCAGAACGATTACGAGCACCAGCGCGCCGAGAAAGGCCGGTCCGTCCACCCGGATCAGCGCAGGAGGCACGACATACCGCATCGCATCCAAAACGCTTCCGATCGAATCGAAGGCCCTTCCATAATTTTCTTCGTAGTCGGCGGTGACCTTCCAAATCTGCACGTAGACCGGCGCATAGAGAGCCAGGATGGCCAGGCCGGATCCCAGACCTGCGAGAAAAACCTTCTTGGAAGGCCGGATCAGGAACAGAAGCAACATCAGGCCGCCTCCAAAAACGACGTAGAAAGGAAGCGTCCAGGTGCCGAGCGCCGTCGAGATTCCCAGGATCCAGAGATCGCGCGAGCGCCCGGTTCGCAGAAATCCATTCAAGGAGACGAGCCCGATCAAGGCCGCCAGCGCGACAAACCCGTAACCCCGCGCCTCGAAAACTTTCGAGAGATACTCCAGATTGAGAGCAGGGAGTGAAAATGCGATCGCCCCGGCCAGCGGGCTGCCGCGCCTCCAGAAGAAGACGAGAAGGATGACAAGGGAAAGTCCGACGGCGATGAACGACCAGAACCGCGCGCGCCGCGGGTCTAGTGAATCCGACCCGGGGGTCATCGAATTCACCACACTGAAAAAGATATGGTTCTTCGCAAGATTGTATTTCGTCGCTGAGATCAGGGGACCATGTGATGAATAGTTTAGAATTGAACCGATCTCATCGACTTGAAGCGAAGCCCCCGACATCGCATGGAGGGACTGTCCGAAATGCACGCATGCCGGAAGGATGACAGCCGCAGCCAGCAGGCTTTCGATTCGCCTGAGCCAGATGATGTGGCGGTTGGCGCTCCGGCAGAACTTCTCATACCAGGCCAGCGGGGAGCGAACCACCCAATCCATCAAGCAGGGCAAATCCGAAATGGCCAATTTCACAAAAACTGCCAGCAGAACGATCCCCGAAACGCGAAGCACCCACCCCAGCCCGTTTGGGACGAAGTTCACGACTGCAGAACACACCAATGCCACGAGCAGGATCAGCAGGGAGTATCCGGGCAGAGAAACAATCCGGCCGGCGAGAGTTTTCAGGAAGCCAATCATGAGGCGGGAGGAATCGCGGCTCCTGAATTTAAGTCGGCCGCAGAAAATCGTGTCCCGTCCTGTCCGCTTGCTGCCGCGAGGCGGCGGAGAAAATCCAGCGCGAAAGCCGCGAAAACGAGTTCAAATGGAAAGAGCGATCCGTAGGGAACCCGGTCTGTCGGATTCGAAAGTGTGGTCCAGATAAGGGGCAGCATTTGAATTAGAAAAAACGAAGCCAGCGTCAGATACGTGCGGTTTCGTGTGAACGCGGAAACCGCGACCCCGGCAGCAGCCAGCAGGTAGAGAAGAGGGAAGCGGATCCCGAAAAGCCGCTCATTGCGAAATGGCAGGGAAAAAGTTTCCAGAAAACCGTGACCCCATCTGAGCGCGAAGTCGGCCACATTGTGTTTCGTCGCGTAATCCCGCCAGGTGAAGCTCGAGAACGCCTGCCCGGTATGTGCCTCGGCATAGGTGTCCACCCACATAAAGTTTGACAGGTATCCGTGTGCGAAAGGTTGGTGCAGGTAGTGGAACCGCGGCAGCCAACTCGGCGTGGTGATGACCAGAAAAATCAGAGTGGCAGCGAGGAATTTTAACAAACAGCCCGCTAGCTCCCGGGTTCGAGAGGCGGACCCGTTCTGAGGGTTTGAGCACTCTCCGATGAAAAGAACCGCCATCATCGACAACATGAGAAACAGGCCGTTCGGCCGTGCCAGATAGTCCAGCCCGGCCAGCCCGGCAGCCGCAACCAGCATGGCCAGCCGGCGGGAGGTGACGTAGGAGATAAAGGAGAAAATGACCAGAAGGACGAGAAGAATGTGGAGCGGTTCGGTCATCATCCGGCCGGTGACCTCTTCAACGATCATTCTGTTGGTGGCATAAAGCACGGTCGTTGCCGCCGCAATCAACGGGCTGGTGAAGAGTTTGAGAATTCCAAAATACAGGACGAGGACCGTCAACGCGCCTATCCAGATATTGACCGAGCCGAGCCAGAACGGATTATTTTCGCCGAGCTTCACAGCCGGCGCGAGGAGAAGCGGATAAAGCGGCTGCCGGTGTGGGCGCCTTTCCACATACGACATCGAAAAGTCGCCCTGCGCAAACAAGCCGGCGATCTGAATGTAGTGAGCTGAGTCCTCGGATGTCAGGTTCTTCAGCCGCTTGGCATTGCCGACCACATCGTGGAGCTGCCAAAAATTCATGGCGAGAAATGCGAGCGCGACAAGCGGGGCGAATACTGCAGGCCGGAGGAGAAGCGGACGGGCATGAAACGCGCGATCCGCGAAGGCCAGGAATCGCCGGATTTCCGGTCTCATGAGCTGCGTTTCCAGTGACGGAGGGCCGCCCGCAACGGTGCGTCAATGCACACAGCGAGCACGAGCAGCACGACCGGCCATGCCGGTGCAAAGTAACGGACATGCATGATGCCCACGAGATACGTCGCAAAGAGGCCAGTGCCAAGCAAAAGCACCCAGACTCCAACCGTGCGGAAATACGGCGGCAGGAGAGCCAATAGGCAGCCCAGAAGGAACCACCACCCAAGGAATGTGGGACGATAAAGGGAGAGAAGCCTGGGCTCGGATTCGGGACGGATGACGAGTGCTCCCGCAGCCTGATAGGCATCCACATAGGCGGGCAGCCAGCGAGCCGCAGCGGAGTCGGGATACGGATTCATCCGCGCATTCAACTCTTCCTTTGATGGAAAAGGGGCGACGCTCGGGATCCCCAGAGCGAGACGCAAAATTTCCTCGGGATATTTTCCTGCCGCAATGGCCTCCCCTAGTCGGCTGGAGCAATAGTCCGGTTGGAACCGCCACAGGCTGAGGTCTGAGGGGTTGCACGATTCGAGCATCCGGTGGAGGCCAATGGACAGGTAGGAAAGCGGATCGGCCCGTATGCCTTCGACCGCCAGATCGCGGTAAACCCGGCTGAGGCCGGCTTTATCTTTCGAGAGGGCCTGCAGTCGCGGACGCGAGGGTTCATTTTCCGGAGCCCTGAGATATTTTTGCACCTCGTAGTCTTCTTTGGCATAGGAGTCGATGCGGGCGCGCTTTGCTAGCACCCACCCGGCCAGCTCCGCCTTGACCTCGGCGTGCAGAGGCGAGTCGAGCTGAGTGAGGGGAAATACAGAATTGTAAATCAACCAGGCCCCCTGATCGTCATCTCCAACGGTGAGGCCGGCAAGAAAGAGCGCTCCAAGCGCGGCCCAATGACGCCAGCGCAGCACCCGCCAGGCCCCGATAAAAAAAAACGCCGCCAGGAGTCCGGGCCAAAAGAATTTTACCGATGGCTTGCTGAGAACGATGAAGGCGAAGGCCGCAAAGAACAGCCACCAGAGACGCCGGGCGCGGGAGGGGTCCGTCTGGCTTGTCCAGGCCGCCCAACCCGCAACGCACCAGACAAGGCCATTGAGCAGGAACGTGTCGCCGATGAGTTCGTGCTCGTGCCAGATGAAGACCGGAAGCCCGGCAAACAGGGCGGTCAGGGGAATGATGAGGATTTTCCAGGCGACAAAAATCCTCCGCACCGAGTAGGCGAAGACCGGAATGGCGCACAGGCCAATGGCGGCCTGAATCCAAGCCAGCGAGCGCAGCGGGGGAGCCGGGAGCATGGAGACCGGCAGCAGGAAAATAGGATACAGGTAGCGCCTCTTTTCGCTCAGGCTGAAATAGAAATCATTCAGGACGCCGTTCGTAAAACCGAAGTAGCTCCTCGAGTCGCTTCCCCAATAGGCGTAGGGAGAATAGTGCAGCAGCATCAGGCGCAGGGCGGCGCCGAAAAGAAGGGCGGGAATGGCCCAGAGGAGAGCGTCAAGCAGAAGGGGATGGCGTCGAAAAATGGATCTCATCAGTGGCCGGGGGGAAGAATTGCTGCGCCGGATTCGCCGGCTGCTGCGGGGGAGTCCTAGCTTCGAAAGCCGTATTTTGCTATGGCAACGAGCGCCCGCACGCCGTCTTTCCAGCCGATTTTTTTTCCTTCGGCATAGGTGCGGCCGTAATAGCTGACACCGACTTCGTAAATTCGAACTCCAAGGCGGGCGACCTTTGCGGTGATCTCCGGTTCGAGGCCGAAGCGGTTTTCCTCAATCTGAAATTTCGCAACCACATCGCGCCGGAAGACCTTGTAGCAGCATTCCATGTCGGTGAGGTTGAGATTTGTCACCATGTTCGACATCAGTGTAAGAAGGCTGTTGCCGAGGGAATGCCAGAAGTAGAGGACACGGTGGGCTTCGGATCCGATGAAGCGCGAACCGAAGACGACGTCCGCATGATTGTCGAGAATCGGCTGGATGAGCCGTCCATAGTCGGCGGGGTCGTATTCCAGATCCGCGTCCTGGATGAGAACGATGTCGGCCGTGGCCCGGTTCATCCCCGTCCTGACGGCCGCACCCTTTCCGGCATTCTGCTCATGTCGCAGCACCAGAAGCCGGGGGTCGGTGGCAGACAGCGCGACCGCATGGGAGCCGTCGGTCGAGCAGTCGTCCACGATCACAACCTGTGCCACGCAGGGTTGCGCCAGCACGGTGTCAATGACCCGTGGGAGTGTGGCGGCCTCGTTGTAAAGCGGGATAATGACGCTGACGCAGGGTGGAGTGGAAGCGGATTGGACCATGAATTTGAGCAAATCACTTTCCAGGGGACGTTGAAACGTGCCCTGAATCCCCTGCATTGAACACAAGACGACGGTGTCGTCACTAACGAAATTTGCCACGAAATGGGGAGGAGGATTTTGCGGCGCAGCCTCCCGGTTCGCGTGGTGATTGCGCATTGCGGCATTTCATCGTAGAAAACCGGACTTATGGAGAGCAGCAGCCATCAGGGAAGACGCATCGCGGTGTTGGTGCCGTGTTATAACGAAGCGTCCACAATCGCCGGAGTGGTGGCGGAATTCCGGGAGGCTTTGCCCGGCGCGGAAATCCACGTGTTTGATAATGCCAGCACCGACGGAACCGGTGAGGTGGCCCTCAAGGCCGGAGCAGTTGTCACCCATTCCCCGCTGCCAGGAAAGGGCAATGTTGTCCGCCACATGTTCGATGTGGTCGAGGCGGATTGGTATATCATGGTGGATGGAGACTCGACCTATCCGCCTGAGGCGGCCGGGACGCTGCTCGCCACGGCAGAAGAAATGCGGCTGGGTATGATGGTGGGCCGCCGGGTCACGCCCGCCGTGGAATTGCGTGATGCTTACCGGCCTCTGCACCAGTTCGGAAACCGGCTGATTTGTGCGCTGATCAGAAAGGCGTTCGGGAGCCCCATCCATGACGTGTTCAGCGGTTTCAGAGTCTTTTCCAAGGAGTTCGTCAAAACGATCCCCCTGCGATCGACCGGATTTCAAATCGAAGTGGAAATGACACTCCAGGCCATCTCCAAGGTTTTTCCAGTCGGGGAGATGGATGTGTCCTACAAGGCCCGCCCGAAAGGAAGTGTTTCGAAGCTCAACACCTATCGGGATGGGATGCTGGTTCTGGCAGCATTTGCTGCAATCTGCAAGGACTACCGGCCCGCGCTGTTTTTCGGAAGCCTGGCAGGCCTTTTCGGAGTCCTCTCGCTTGCGGCGGGTTCCGTTCCGATCCTTGATTACATGCGCTACCAATGGGTTTACCATGTCCCCCTTGCGATTCTCGCCACGGGACTCGCCCTGTTGTCAGCCCTCAGCCTGTGCATCGGAGTGATTCTGGAAACCCAGCTTCGCTATCATAATGAGATGCACCGCCTGGTGCGACGGGGACTGTTTCGATGACCGTATCGCCCCGTGAAAGGGACAGGGGAGACTCCGCGAACTCAGTTTTTCAGCGCGCCTATCCGGCTGCTGTGTTGTTGGTGTTTGTCGTCGTGCTGATATCGGCGGCTCTTCAGCGCTTCACACTTCCGCTCACTCCGGTCTTTGACCCTGATACGCCGGGCTACCTGAGTCCCGCCCTGTCGGCGCTGGCCGGCGGCCCGATGATGCAGATCCACGAACGCGCGTTCTTTTATCCCGCGATATTGCTCGGCCTGATCAAGGCGACCGGCAGTTTTTCATCCATCGTCGTTTTCCAGCATGCCGCATCGCTCGCATGCGGGGTTGTCTGGATGGCCATCTGGTGGTTGTGGATGTCATTTCTTCCCAGGAATAGATCCGGTCTTTACCTTGCTCCGTGGATCGGCCTTGCAGGAGTGGCTCTCTACCTCTGGTGTTCGGACACGATATTTTTTGGAATTCAGGTTCGCCCGGAAGCCATGTTCCCCCTGTTCGCATCCCTGCAGGTTTATTGTCAGATGATTTATATCCGGTCGCGCTGGCCGGCGGATCCAGCAGGTGCCTGCAGGTGGAAAGTTTGTCTCGGCGGCGCCGGTTCGCTGCTATTCGCGGTCATGGCATACTACCTGAAACCCAGTTGGGGACTGGCGGTTTTGACCAGCCCGCTCCTTCTGCTGTTCGGCCTTTTCTTTTGGCGCGGCCCGTTTTCGCCGGCAGCGACAGCCTGGCCGTTGGTCTTGGGCAGCATGCTGGCCGTTCTGTTTGTATCCGCGCTTCCCCGGGCCTTGAATTGGGTGCCACAAAGCGAGTCGGGCACCTTCCTCCCAATGCACCTGTTTTCAGTGCATGCGGACATCATCCTGGACGACATGAAAAATAAGATTTCAAGCGGGCCGGTGACCCCGGATGAAATCCGCTATGCAGAGAAACTGGAGCGCTCGATCAAGGAAGGCCGCGAAAAATTGGGGCCATACGATTTATTGGGACATAATCCGGACTACCTGATGTATGGGTCTTCCACCCTGGCTGATCTGCCGGGAGTAACGAACGGCCGGCAACGGCGGGCCTTCTACTTCACCAGTTATTTGGAATCCCTGCGGCATTTTCCCGACCACTATATCCGGAAGTGGTTCATTCAAATGCGGTCTGCCGTGATGCCCGATCCCAAATTCATGTTCAGATCCACCGGAAAATTGAAAAAGTTGTATTGCATATCGTCCGACTGCCAGGTGACTCCCCCTCCCTCGCTGAGCCAGGATCTCGTCCGGGGACTTGAATCAGTCGCGATCGAAACCCGGCTGCTCGCGGCCAGTCTCCCGGAGAAAACACAGACCAGCCCCGGATGGTTGAGGGCGGCCGGGGAGGCCGGGTCCATTTTGTTGGCTGCGTCGCTCGGGCTCGGGGTTGTGTCCCTGGCAGCGATGCCAATTTACCTGAAAAGCCACACGCGCGCCGTGCTTTCCGCAGCGCTTGTTTCCGCCTCCTTCCTCCTGAGTTCCTTCACGGTCGCGCTGGTTCATTCCTTCGATATTGATCGATATATCGCACTCCAGTCCTGGATTGCGTGGCTGGTCATCGCATGCGGAACGGCCCTGTTTTTCTCCTTTGCCGAAACGCTGTTCCTGAGGGATGTGTCAGAGACAAGACCCTCGCCGCAGGATTGAGAGCAGACCGTTGTCGCCGGTCGGATGAACTGGTCAGAATCCCGGGATCTTAAGCTTCGGGAGATCGCGGTTCGTCGAGCGGAACCAAAGCAAAAAAAGTCCGATCGCAAAGAATATGAGGAGGGGGCTCCAAGCGGCCACGAACGGGGGAACGCGCGAGCCCTTGCCCAATGCGATGAAGAGACTGCTTGTGAAGACGAGCGAAAAAAACAGCCCGATTGCCATGGCGACTCCACCGAGAATTCCCCGGCGGGAATAGACGATCCCCATTGGTGCCGCCAGAAAAACCACCACCACGCAGACGAGGGGAAGGGCCCATCGGAAATTCTGGTGTGTGCGATACGGCGCAAGCCTCTTGTCGGGAAAATCGCTATTGAACATGAGGTAGTCGTCGAGTTCCGGGACGGAGAGGAAATCCGGGTTCATCACGGAACTGGAAATCCGCCAGGGGGTTTCGGACCATCCGTCGATCAAGATCGTTTGCTGCGCCTCGGATTTCGTGATCTCTCCGGCGGGATCCATCTCGGTGTAGCGGGCGCGATTCAGTGTCCAGCGCTTCAGTGCCGGATCATATACGCCGTCGCGTGCATACCATTGTTTGAGGATATCCCCGTTCTCGTTCTGCTGGATGATCTGGATTTCCTTGAGCGTTCCTTTTTTGACGTTGAAGCTGTTGACATACCAGGTGCGCATGTCGACCCGGTTCCTGAAGAGGTGGCCCTTGATTTTGAAATCCCGTTTTTTCCCACGCTTGATGTCGCTGAGCATTTGCTTGCGGATTTCCGCAGCGTGCGGCGCGGATTCATAATTGAAGTAGGCCGTTGCGGCGGAGAGCACGAGCCCCACCGCCACCAAGGGAGCGATGATCCGGGTGAGGCTGAGGCCGGCTCCCATCATGGAAATGATCTCGTTGGAGCGGGACATCGCCGTCAGCGAATACAGCAGGGCGAGCAGAAGGGCGATCGGCAGGCACATCACGATGATCTGCGGGATCTGCGACCCGTAGTATTCCAGAAGCACGTCCATCCCAGCCTTGCCGTGGATGAAGTCCTGCAGGTTGTCGCTCAGGTCGAAAATAAACCAGATCCCGATGAACCCGAGAAAACAGCAGAAGAACGGCGTCAAAAACTTGTTCAGGATGTAGCGGTCCAGGATCGTCATCAATCGGAAAAGTCAATTATCGCCGCAGAAGCCTGCGCGTCAATGCAATGGTGGCTGCGCTGACGGGCCCGGGGCCACCGGCTCAGTTGGGCTTGTTGTAAAACGAGATTGCGGTGATGAGGTCCATGGCCCGCTGGAGGACCGTGTCACGGAGCGGCGGATCCTCCGGCTCCCTCGATCCCTCGATTTCCGGGTTGGTATTGGCGATGAGGGCCGCTTCGTTCATGCGCGGCCGGCCGCCCTCAAAAACGAATTGGCTGACTCCCTTGTCGCGGCTGGCCTCGAAGATTTTCTCGAGGTCATCCTGAGGAAGCGAGACTGGGACGTCAGGCTTGACCCCGTCCGGAAAGACCGTGGATTTGTCCGGCAGGATCGCCTGGGAGACGGCGACGCGCAGGGCTTTTCCTCCGCCCAGCGGGATCTCGGAAAATTCAACGGCTTCCCCCGCTGTATCGCTGCCGATGATCATGGCGCGGGCATTGAAGCGGAGGGTTGCCGCAAGGATTTCGGCCGCCCCCGACGTGTTGCCGTCCGTGAGCACGACAAGGACTCCCTGGTAGGCCGGGCTTTGGTTTGATGTCAGGATGCGCTCTTGTTTGGCGCTCGGCTTCTGGATCGTGAAGAGGATTTTTCCATTAGGTGCAAACCGGCGGGCAAAGTCAGCCGCTGCATCGAGGCCGGGCCCTCCCGAAACCGCACGGAGATCGAGGATGACGGCAGGAAGGTTTTTTTCGGTGAAGCTGGCGAGTGCGGTGTCGAGTTGGGCGAGTGTGCTTGCATCAAGATTGCCCAGCCTGAGATATCCGGCCCGGTCATCCAGGATTTCCGCCAGGAAAGGAACCGGTTTGGTTTCGGCGGGTGCCTTCCCGGTGGAAATGACCTCCGCTCCCGGGGCCAGCCGCCGGAGGAGACCCTCCAGCAGGGCCTTCTGCTTCGAAGCCTCGTCGAGGGCCTGAGGCGACAAAAACTGAGATTGGAGAGCCTCAACCGCTTTGTCGATCTGGGCCGGCTCAAGGCCGTTGACCGTCTCCCGCAGGCTGGCGGGAGGCTCGTCGGCCGCGTGGAGCAGCGGGACCGCAAGTGCGGCGAGGAGCAGGCGTTTCATGAGGTCCGTCCCGCGCCGATGTCATTCCGCCGTTGCAGTCCCTCGAAGAAAATCCTGTCTGCTGCTTCGTAGGCGCGTGCACGGGCGTCGGTGAGGACGCTGCCGGTTGCTGTGACACCGAGAACGCGCCCGCCGTTAGTGAGAGTTTCACCGCTTGGAGATGGCTTGGTGCCCGCATGGAAAACAACAACGCCATCCAGCGTGGAGGCTTCCTCGATCCCGCGGATTTCTTTACCTTTTTCGTACGATCCGGGGTAGCCCCCGGAAGCGAGGATCACGCAGGCTGCGGCCCCAGGACTCCAGGTCGGGCTTTGGGAAGAAAGCTTTCCGTCGACGCACGCTTCCAACAGGTCGAGCAGATCGGATTCGAGACGCCGGACAAGGACCTGGGTCTCGGGATCGCCCCAGCGGCAGTTGAATTCCAGAACTTTCGGGCCGGTATCCGTGATCATTAAACCCGGGAAAAGCATCCCGCGAAATGCGATGCCGTCGGCCTTGATGCCGGCGAGAAAGCGGTCGAGGATTTCTGATTTTACCCGGGAAAGAAGGGTCTCATCCAGAGATCCCGACGGGCAGATGGTCCCCATTCCGCCGGTGTTGGGGCCGAGGTCTCCGTCGAACGCCCGCTTGTGGTCGCGGCAGTCCGGCAGGAGAAGCCAGGAGCCCCCATCGACCAGCGCATGAAGCGAGCATTCCACGCCCTGCAAAAATTCCTCGATGACAATCGTGCTCCCTGCGTTTCCGAAGACGCAGGCATCCATGCAGCGGTAGATCGCCTGGGCTGCTTCGGCCGGGTTTTCCGCGATGATGACGCCCTTCCCGAGGGCGAGCCCGTCCGCCTTGATCACAAGCGGATATCGTGCGGTCCGGCACCAGGCATGGGCTTCCAGGCTGTCGGTGAATTCCTGATAACCCGCTGTCGGAATCCCGTGCCGTTTCATGAAATCCTTTGCGAAAGCTTTCGAGGATTCGAGGCGTGCGGCCGCGGCTTTTGGCCCGAAGATCTTCAGGCCCGCAGCTTCGAAGGCATCCGCAATCCCGGCGGCCAGCGAGTCATCCGGCCCGACAACCGTTAGTCCGATATCTCGGGATTTGGCGAATGCGACAAGGCCGGGGATGTCGCCAACCGAAATATTCTCGCCCAGTGCTGCGGTGCCGGCATTTCCCGGGGCACAATAAATTTTTTTCACCCTCGGCGACCGGGCGAGTTTCCATGCGAGCGCGTGCTCGCGTCCGCCGGATCCAACGACAAGGACGTTCATGGTCAGAGGAGAAGCGTCGTGGTTTGGAGCGGGAGGGTCGAACGCGAAAACCTGGCGGAATCCCCTGCGGTATGAATCACGCTCCCGTAGGTCCATCCACCGGCCCCTTGGCCCATCGGAATGACGAGGCGCGGACGCAACTGCTCGAGCACAGCCTGTCGGGCGGAGGGGGAAAGTGAGCCTCCGACGGGGACGAAAAGGACATCCACCGGTCCGATCTGCGATACCTGCGCGGAAGAGAGTTGATTCAGCAGCGAGCCGAGGAAGCAAAACCTCATGCCATCCATCTGCCAGACAAAGACGATGTTCATGCCGTCCGGAGTCTCCTTTTCAGGATCCCGGAATGTCGGAATCCCTTGGATGCGGATGCCGGTGGCGTTGTTGGCTCCGATCCCCATGCTGCCACGAAAGACTGTGGGCTGGTTGTCCGCGGCATCGGCGTTATTGGCGTCGGAGCTCTCGTGGCTGATGAGGATGACGTCCGGCTTGAGCGGGGAGGGAAGTGTCCGTCCACCGGTGCCCGAAGAAAACGGATCTGTCAAAATCGAGGTGCCGATCGAGGAGGTGATCCGGAAGCACTGGTTTCCCAACCACTCGACGCGGGTCTCGCGTTGATCCGTGGAGGTAGGGGCGACTTCGTTGCCACCGCAGCCGGCCAGAAACACCGCTGCAACCGCTAGAAAGAAATGTCTGCTTGCCATCAGAGCTGAATTCCCAGATCGCCGATCCGGCTTAGAGTGAGTCCGTTCAAGGCCGGTGTCTCCGCCGCCATTTGTTTAAAGACGTCTTCAATGGAATAGATGCCGTTGGCGCCGCTGATGTTCTGGATGAGATCACGCAAAATTTCCCAGTCATCGCGTGCGTTGCCCGGAGGTTGGATCGCCTGGTTGAGGCGTTGGAGACGGTTCTTTATATTGATCATCGAGCCGCGCTTCTCTGCCCATGCGCTTGATGGCAGGATCAGACTCGCATGGGGTGTCGTCTTGTTGGAAAGAACTCCCATGGCCACAAGCACATCGAGCCGCTTGAGCGCACTTCCGGAGATTCCACAATCCGCCGCATCTTCGCCGAGAATGACGAGCCCGGAGATCAGGCCCTCCTCGATTCCCTTGACGATGGCCGGCAGCTTTCCGGTCGCGATACCGAGCAGCCTGGCTCCCGAGGTGTTCGGATTTCCGTCGTCGGAAACCAGGAAACCATCGCCTTTTTGAGGACGTGGGAGGACATCAACGTTTTCGATGCCGAGCGATTTAGCGAGGCGGCCGACGAGGAAAAGCTCCTCATTAGTCATGCGCGCGGAGGCGATGATAGCGGTTTCAGCCGCGCGGCGGCCCTTGAGATTTTCTGCAGCCTTCGCCAGCGCGAGGGGCCATTTTGCAGGCACCTCCTCACCGCGCACGAACGGTTCCTTGAGACGGTCCTCGCTGTTCAAGTAGTGAAAATTCAGGCGGTGGCTGTCCGGCATCCAGCAGGAGTTGACGAAATCGTTTTCACGCGGGGTGATCCGGTGGACGACATTCTCTCGGCTTGAGATGAGGATGTTCGTTCCAGTGCCACAATTCACGTCGATGCTCGGGGTTTCCTTCAAAAACCAGACGCGCATCTTGAACCGGAAATCCTTGCTGGTGAGCGCGCCAACCGGGCAGATGTCCACCGTGTTGAGCGAATAGTTGCTGTCGAGACGCTTGCCGGGATAGACCGAGAGCGTCGTGTGGCTGCCGCGGTTCAGGAAGCCCAGCACGTCGTCGTGCGCGATTTCCTGCATGAACCGGATGCATCGCGAGCACATGATGCACCGTTCGTCATCGAGCACGATCCGTTCGCCGATGTCCACGCGCTTCGGCTTTTTCACCTTGTTCTCGATGAACCGCGATTCGCCCTTGCCGAACTCCACGGAAAATTCCTGCAGCCGGCACTCGCCGGCCTGGTCGCAGATCGGGCAGTCGAGCGGGTGGTTGATCAGCAGGAACTCCATGACGCCGTTGCGGCATTCCTCAACCATCGGAGAGGACGTCTTCACGCCCATGCCCTCGGAAATTTCCGTCGCGCAGGAAATCGCTGGACGCGGGCCCCATGAGATCTCCGGACGGCCGTCCGGGCCGAGCACCGGCTTGCGGTCGGGCGTCATCTTCGGCATGCCGAGCTCGACAAGGCACATCCGGCAGTTGCCCGGCGTGCTGAGCTTTGGATGGTAGCAGTAATGCGGGATGAACTTCCCGCTCTTCATGCAGGCCTCGATGAGCCGGGTTCCCTTCGGAAACTGCTTCCACTCCCCGTCCACCTGCACATTGACCATTGTGGTTCCGCTCATGATGAAAAATTGTTTTGTAAACGAATCCGCCCGCCGGGGCAATTCCGATGGCCAAGGTATCTGCGGACGCGGGGGATTGGGCAAGAAAAAGTCTCCGCCAAGGCGGCCACCGGCACGCATTCGGGTTTGAAGAATTCTAACGATGGCGATAAGGTCATCCCCCGAGAGGCTATTTTTTCCTGATGCGAGACCCCCGCCCGATTTGGACAGCCAGACGCATGGTGGCGTTAACGGGCATCCTCGTCGTCATCTACCTTTCCTGGATTGGTCCGGAAAGGTTCTGGATCGAGTCCTCGGGAACATGGATCCTTTCTCCGTCGATTTACGCCACTTTGCTGCCTTCGCCATGGAAGGCATGGCTGATCCGCGTTTTGGTCTGCGCGCCGTGGTCAGGCTTTGTCCTTCTGGCGGTTCCGGTTGTCCTGCTGCTGGGAGCCTTCGGCGCGGCGGTGGTGGCATTCGCAAAAAATTCGATATTGCTCGCCTGTGTTGCGATGGGGCTGACCGGACTCGTCTTCGGAGTGTATCACCTCCTGCAGCCGTTCGGGATCAGTCTGCATTACCTGTGACCGGGGGGAATGGGACTGAAGTCCCGGCAAGTCAGCACCTCTTTTCATCGGGAAAGCCCCGTTTTCTGTTGTTTTCAACCGCATTCCTTGGGTAGTTTGCCGGGTTCAGTTCAATTCCGTCCACCTCCCGGGTGGCGGTCGTCTGCGATTTTTTTTGGCAGTCCAACATTCCTATGTCCCTCATCGAAAAAGTCAGACTGGCCGGCGTTGTCGGAGCCGGCGGCGGCGGGTTTCCTTCTCACGTGAAGCTTTCGGCCAAGGCCGACACCGTCATTGCCAATGGTGCGGAGTGCGAACCGCTGATGCACAAGGATGCGGCGGTTATGGAGACGATGGCTGCGGATGTCGTGCGCGGCATGGAGCTTTGCATGGTCGCGACCGGGGCCTCGGACGGGGTCATCGGCGTCAAGGCCAAGAAAAAGGGAGCCGTGAAAGCGATCGAAGCCGCCTGCGCCGGAACGAAGGTCCGGGTTCACCTTCTGGGCGATTTCTACCCCGCCGGCGATGAATACGATCTGGTTTACTCGGTTACGGGACGACTGATTCCGCCAGCCGGGATCCCGATCAATGTCGGCGTCGTTGTGACAAACGTCGAAACCCTCGTGAATATCGCCAATGCGGCGGACGGGAAACCGGTCACCCACAAGACCCTGACCGTCGCGGGGGCGGTGCGAAATCCGGTCACGATCACCGTGCCGATCGGCGTCAGCTTCCGCGACTGCATCGAGGCGGCTGGCGGTGCCACGACCGACGACCCGGTCCTTTGTCTTGGCGGGCTGATGATGGGCGAGACGACTGATGACTTGGACCGTCCGGTGACGAAGACCGCGACGGGTGTGGTCGTGCTTCCGCGCAACCATCATGTGATCGAGCGCAAGCTCAAGACGCCAACAACGAAGGCCAAAATCGGAAAGTCCGCCTGCGACCAGTGCCGTTACTGCACCGAGTTGTGTCCGAGGTTCCTTCTCGGCTACCAGGTCGAACCCCACCAGGTCATGCGGAGCCTCGCTTTCACGGGGACCGGCACGGAGAGGTGGAACGAATGGGCCTCGCTCTGTTGCTCATGCGGGCTCTGTACGCTCTACGCCTGCCCGGAGGAGCTTTATCCGAAAGAGGCGTGCGACGACGCCAAAACCACGATGCGCCAGGCGAACTACAAATGGACCGGCAAGACCGAGGTCAAAGTCCATCCGATGCGCGACGGACGCCATGTCCCGATCAAGTCGCTCGTGAAAAAACTTCATGTCGGCGAATACGACGTTCCGGCACCGATGACGAACATCGAACTTCCTGTGAAGCAGATCCACCTGCCGCTCAAGCAGAGCGCCGGGGCACCCTGCGTCGCGGTCGTCAAGGCGGGAGACACCGTCCAGGCTGGTCAGGCGGTTGCCGAGCCGGCTCCCAAGGCCCTCGGCGCGATCATCCACTCCCCGTTTGCAGCCACCGTCAGCGCCGTCACATCCGACCGCATCACCCTTACCAAGAAATGAACGCCAAATCCGTTGGTCTTATCGAACTCTCCAGTATTGCAGCCGGCTTCTCGGTTGCCGATTCCGCGCTGAAAGCCGGGGATGTCAAACTCCTCCTCTCCCGCTCGATCTGTTCGGGGAAATACATGATCCTCATCCCGGGCGACACCGCCGGCGTTGAATCTGCGGTTGCCACCGCGGTGGAGACGGCGAACGGCTGCCTCATCGATCACATCGTCATTTCCAATCTTCACGAGGACGTGTTCCTCGCGATCGGGCGCACGAGCCCGGTCGAACCGACCGGCGCTCTGGGCGTCATCGAATCCTTCAACGTCGCCACCCTCATCAAGGCTGCCGACGCCGCAGCCAAGACCGCGAACATCACCCTCTTGGAAATCCGCCTCGCCATGGCCCTCGGCGGGAAGGCATTTGCCACGATGACAGGAGATGTCTCGTCCGTTCAGGCAGCCGTTTCAGCCGCCCGCACGGTCATCGCCGATGCCGGCGTGCTCGTGAACGCCGTGGTGATCCCGCGCCCGCACCCCGACGTCTATCGCGAGGTCATCTAACTCGCAGGCTGGATTTCCGATCAGACGGCGATACCGACTGATTTTTGATCCAGGACAGCCTGTTCAAGATCTTCGAGGACGATTGAGATCGGAAGCTGGATCACATGCCGGCAGTAGGCGGTTTCGGTCGAGTTAAAGGATCCGTTCTCGAAATACTTGTTTGCCGGGGCTCCTCCTCCGCAAAGATGAAAAAACCGGCATTCGCGGCGGCACTTTTCCACTCCCGCCCGGGTATCGTTCATGACTGCGAGAAACGGCGGGTTCGAGAGAGCCGTTTCCAATCCTCCTTCGCGGAATGAGCCAAAGGCAAAGGTTCCGTATTCCGTCGTCGGCAGGCCGAGCATCTCGGGAGAAAAGGTGGAAAAATTCCCCTGCCAGTCCACGCTCAGGATGCCGAACGGCCTCACCTGTTCATTCTCGTAAATGAACTCCTGCGACGCTGCCTCGCGGTTGCAGAGGATCCGTTGGAGCGCAAAATCGAATTCGCGGATCCGGACCTCTCCGCCGGAGGCTTTCTGGCGCTCGAACATCCGGCGGAAAAATGCCTCGACGCGGACATTCGTTCCGATGCCGAGCGAACTCGTCGTGTGGATGCCTTCCTGTTCCTCGATATTGAATCCGAACCGGACGATCCCGTTGCCGGCAAAAAAGTCATAGATTTCATCCGCGTGGTCTAGCGAGTCGCCGGTGACGACCGCGATGACGTGGAAGTCGATCCCGTGGGACCTCAAAAGTTCCACTCCGCGCATCGTGCGCTCGAGAGTCCCTTTTCCCTGGCGGGTTTTCCGGTGGGCATCGTGGATCTCCGCCGGTCCGTCAATGCTCAACCCGAGACAAATGCCGGTTTCCTTGATAAAATCGCACCACTTTTCATCAATCAGGGTCCCGTTGCTCTGGAATGAATGGATGATTTTCAGATCCGGTGGGGCCTCGGATCGGATGAGGTCAAAGGCGCTGCGATACCATTCGATCGGGACGGCCATCGGTTCTCCCGCATGCCAGACGAATGTGAGGGATTCCCGCACGAGATCGGTCGCAAAGATTCCGGAAACGACCGAGCGGAGCGTTTCTCCGCTCATGCGGTGTGTCTCCGAGCGGGAGGGAAGGTAGCAGTAGTCGCAGTCGAGATTGCAGAACGGAGAGGGCTGAATCACCGCCAGCTTCAGCCATTCCTCACGCCCACACGGTCCGGAAGACGAAACATCTCCCGGATTTTCCGGTTCCAATCTAATGGGACCGGACTCCAATTAAAAGTTGTGCCAGTTGCCCCAGCCGCCGTTGTGCCAACCGTTGTGCCAGTTGTGCCAACCGCCGCCGTTGCCCCAGGCATTTCGCCACCACATCATGCCGGCATCGCCTTTTGCGCTGCCCTGACCCTGGGCCAGTGTATCGGCTGCTCCGGATTCCATGGCCTGCCGGATCTTGGCGACCCGCAGATCCACGGAGGATTCCCCGGCGACCGCTGCCGCCTGGGAGGTTTGGTTGGCGGCCAGAGCGATGGCTCCGCCGAGCATCAGGGTCTTGAGGTGGTTGGTGAACGTGGGTTTCATGGTTTTCCTTGGATGAGCTGTTGTGACGCGGCTTTTGCCGAAGCGGATTGCTCAGCCAGGCAGGAGTCGTGAAGTTTTATGTCGAAGAGAAATGCGCTGCCGTCACCCGTGGACGTGTTCAGGTCGAAGAGCGCCCCGTTTTTCTTTCCCAACCATACCGTGGTCGGGCCTTCGTCAGCAGAATTCTGGCCGAACCCGAAGGCGTTGATGAAAACGCTTTTCAATGCCAGGGAATCCTGACCGTCGTTCGTGTGGAACGCGACCCCGTAGAGTTTCCCATCGAAGACGTAATAGAGGACCGTTTCTAGCAGGGCGGGCCCCATCAGAAGTTTTTCGCCGCTCTTCTTGTAGATTTTCAGAGCCCCTCGATCCTGCTCCACCTCGAAGCCCTTTGCCGGAAATGCCGCCCCGAATGCCACTCCGCCGAACCCGGGAACCTTGTCCAGATTCGCCAGCTTGGCGCGGTCCTCCTCGGTGTGTTTTGCCTCCTCATCCGTGGGTCCCGGACCCGAGACCGGGGGTTCCTGGGCAAATATCGGACTCAGAGAGAGTGCCGAGACGACTGCGAACCGCTGAATGGTCGAAATCATGATCTGGATCAAATATTCCAGGTTTGAGGGTTTGGCAACAGGTTTGATTGAAACAATTTTGTCATAATGCCGGGGCATCCGGGTCAGACATAGATCTGGGCCATTTTCCGCCAGTAGTGGCCGCTGTGGGCGCGGTCGTCCCAATGGTGGATTTGATGGCCGATGCCCTTGCGCTGGAGGATATCGCTGAGTTCGTCGTTGTTCTCGCGGAACGGATCCTCGCGGCCGACAGCTAGGACGATGTCCATTTCGCGCAGGTGACCGAGCAGTGAAGGACATTGAAGATTCGGCAGGAAGTGGGTGGGCGTGTTGAAATACACGTTCTCGCTGTAGTGGCCGCCAAGCAGGTTGTCGAAATCCTCAAATTTCTGGGTGAGGTCGAACCGGCCGGAAAACGCCGCGAGTTTCTTGAAGAGGTGCGGATGCCGGAACGCGATATTCGCCGCCTGGTAGGCCCCGAGGCTGCATCCGTGCGCGATCACGCAGGGGTGGGGATTTTTTGCATGCATGAATGGGAAGACCTCGTTGAGGATGTATTCTTCGTATTGAATGTGCCGACGGATCCGCCCCTCCGGATGTGCCCACCAGCAGTAGAATGTCTCGGAGTCGAGCCCGTCCAAACAGAAAAACTGGAGCAGGCCCTGCTCGATCTTGTGGCGCAGGACAGCGGGCATCCGCATGTTTTCGTATTCGAAAAAGCGCCCTCCTCGCGTGGGGAAGACAAGCACTTTCGCACCCGCGTGCCCGATGACAAGCAGCTCCATCTCGCGGTCCAGCCGCCAGCTCCACCATTTGTGATATTCGCGATGCAGCATATCCGGCGCCGCCAGCGCCAGAAATGCACCTAGCGGATCGCGCTCACATGTCGGCAAAGAAATTGTGAATTTTTTGTCGCAATGCCCGGGCTTCCTCCTCCTGCGCGGGATACAGATGGTGCCCGGCGGTCAGAACAAAAAGCTCCTTCGGCCCGGCAAGGGCGTTGAAGATGGAGAACTGCCCGGCCGGGGCGACAGCCGGGTCGAACAACGCGCAGGTGCAGTGGACCGGAATCGTGATGTGACGCGCGGCCACGGCGGCGTCGTAGTACCGGAGGACGCCGGGAGCTTCGGGACATTTCCCGACGAAGCTCTGGACGCTTGCCGCGCTTCCGGTGGTTGCGAGCTGCAGCCGCAACGGGTGGTTTCCAAAGGTCGGGACGTTGAAGTGCGCACGCCGGATGCGATCGTCCCACGGGATGGCGAGCGCGCCCACGCCTCCCCCGAAGCTGACCCCAAGATATCCGATGTGCCCGGCCAGTCCGGGAAACAGCCTCAGGACAGCCGTCACCCCGCACCACAGGTCTTCGACGCACCCGCCGATGACATAGCGGTCCCGGCTCTGGATATCATGCAGGACGTGCCACCTAGGTTCGTCCGAAATATGAGGGTTCCAGCTTCTTCCCAATCCGCGGAAACATGGAAAAAACAGGGCGGATTCCCCGAATTCCAAATCCCAATCCGGCGCCTCCCGCCCGGAATACCCATGCCCGATCAAAAACCCGCGCCGCACGGGACCGGTGCGCGGGAGCAGCGCCCATCCCCGGATCGCAGTCTCGCCGGTCGAGGTGTAGCTCCAGTCGAAAACCCGCCAGGGACCGCTGTCCTCTCCGGTATCGCGCAGCACGGGCCTTGGCCTGGTCTCCATCGCGGCTGCGTGGCGCGCGAGCCAGAAAGCGGCGAAATCCGTCGTTTCGTCTGGCGCTCCGATTCGGAGCAAATCTTCGAGGCGGCAGCCATGCGTCGGATCAAACCCGTATTCGTGGACCAGCCCCGCACCGTCACTGTTTTTCGGGTCACCCATTTCGAACGCGGTCAATCCCGCGCGAGCATTTCGCGGAGCGAGGCGAAGGAAGCCGAGATATCCTCCTCTTCGACGGGCTTGTTCATGATCTCGTGGTAGCCCTCGACCAGAACCCCCTCGCCCTCGATTTCCTGGAGGAACGGGCTCGGACGGCAATACATCGCGCTCCCGAATTTCGTGCGGTTCACGCAGTGCGTGATCGTGAGGGATTTCATCGCGCGGGTGATACCGACATAGAACAGGCGACGCTCCTCGTCCACAGTCCCTTCGGATTTCGAGCGTTCGTGCGGGATTAATCCATCCTCGGCGCCGACGAGGAAAACATGTGGAAACTCGAGGCCTTTGGCCGCATGGAGGGTGATGAGCGTCACTCCCTTCGCATCGTCCTTTTTATCTTCGTCGCGTTCGCGGTCGAGGGTCATCTCGTCGAGGAATCCCTGAAGTCCGGATTTTGAGCGCTTCTGGTGCTCGGCGAGCGTGCGGAGAACTTCCTTTGCGCCCCCTTCGCGATTGAGTTCTTCCTCCGGGGTTTTGCAGGAACGTTTCAGGTCCTCGAAATACCCGGATTCGGCGAGAAAATGGGAGACGAGTTCGGCGGCGTCGGCGCCCGGGGTGAGGAGGTGGATGCGGGTGGTCGCGAGGTCCTCGGCAAACCGTCGGATCGCCTCGGCGGTCTTGCGCGAGACCTGCTCTGCGAATTCCGGCGCGGTCAGAGTCTCGAAAAGGCTCTTGTGGGCTTTTGCGCTGTGTTCCAACGCGAGTTCCACGGTGGTCGCTCCGATCCCCCGCGGCGGGGTGTTGATGATGCGCAAGAGTGCGACATCGTCGGAGGGGTTGATCAGGCAGGTCATCGTCGCGAGGATGTCCTTGACCTCACGGCGGTCGAAAAAGCTTTTTCCTCCAACGAGCCGGTAGGGAACGCGCTGGCGGCGTAAGGTTTCCTCCAGCACGCGGGACTGGGCGTTCATCCGGTAGGCGATCGCGAAATGCTCCCACGGGAGGTTCGCTCCCGCGCGGATCGCGCCGACCTCGTTGACAACAAATTCTGCCTCTTTTTTGTCGTCCGGAACGCAGACCACGTGGACCGGATCGCCCCCTTCCTGCGGGCTCCAAAGATTTTTCCCGCGACGGCGCGGGTTGTTTTTGATCAGGCGGTTCGCCGCGCCGAGGATGGCGTTCGTGCTCCGGTAATTCTGCTCGAGGCGGATGATCTCCGGGTTCCGGAAATGCTTTTCAAACTCGAGGATGTTCGAGA